>Ga0182015_10000678_pt1 | contig 48102 bp, 45 predicted proteins | sample 712P3MmetaG_FD_120478 | JGI IMG/M metagenome (GOLD analysis project Ga0182015, IMG submission 120478) | Permafrost microbial communities from Stordalen Mire, Sweden - 712P3M metaG | ecosystem: Environmental > Terrestrial > Soil > Wetlands > Permafrost | place: Sweden: Stordalen | collected...
CCTTGCTTCCAGCGCCGCCATATCTGCCCCTCAAGCTCAGGGGCTATCTCCCGTCCACTCATGCCACACCCTCCCGTTACAGATGGTGTTGCACTGACCGCTTGAACGCACCTCCTGCGATTTTGGCCAATGGACTAGCCGAATCGCCCGGTGATGTAGTCCTCGGTGAGCCGGTGGCGCGGGTTGGTAAACACCCGATCGGTCTCGCCGACCTCGATGAGCTCGCCGAGGTGGAAGTACGCGGTGCGCTGCGAGACACGCGCGGCCTGCTGCATGGAGTGCGTGACGATAACGATCGCATAAGACTCGCGCAGTTCGTCGATGAGATCCTCGATGCGGGCGGTCGCGACCGGATCCAGCGCCGAGCACGGCTCGTCCATGAGGATGACCTCCGGCTGCACGGCGATGGTGCGCGCGATACACAGCCGCTGCTGCTGCCCGCCGGATAAGCCGGTGCCGGGGGTCGTCAGCCGGTCCTTCACCTCGTCCCACAGCCCCGCGCGCTGCAGGCTCGTGCACACGATGTCATCCAGCTGCGAGCGGCTGCGCGACATGCCATGGATGCGCGGCCCATAGGCCACGTTGTCGTAGATCGACTTCGGAAACGGGTTGGGCTTCTGGAACACCATGCCGATGCGCGCGCGCAGCTGCGCGGCGTCCTGGGATGGGTCCTGGATGTCCTGGCCGTCCAAGAGGATGGTGCCGCTGACGCGCGCACCCGCGATAGTGTCGTTCATACGATTCAGACAACGCAGGAACGTCGATTTACCGCACCCCGAAGGACCGATCATAGCCAGTACCTGGCGCCGGCCGACATCGAGGGTCACACCCTTCAGCGCCTCCTTGGCGCCGTAGAAGACGCTGACGTTGCGGCAGGAAAACACCGGGTCCACGACCGCGGGCTCGGGCACGGCCGGCGCAGGCACGCGGCCGCTCGGTTTCAGGTGACGCAGCACGGCCGCATCGGCGCTGCCGGGGCTCGCGCCCGGCCCCGCCGGCGTCGCGGCGGCGGCTGTTTGCGGATCGCGTGGGCCGGGTGTGCCTGACTCGCTCATGGGTCAGCCGCTCAACCGAAGCGCCCGGTGACGTAGTCGTCGGTGCGCCGGTTTTTGGGAGACGTGAAAATCTGTTCCGTGGGTCCGATCTCCACCAGCTCCCCCAGGTACATGAAGGCGGTGAAGTTGGACACGCGTGCCGCCTGCTGCAGGTTGTGAGTGACGATGGCGATGCAGTAGCTCTCGCGCAGACTCTGCAGCGTCTCCTCTACCCGCAGGGTAGATATGGGATCAAGCGCCGCCGTCGGTTCGTCGAAGAGCAGCACCTCCGGACGCAGGGCCAGCGTGCGTGCAATGCACAGCCGCTGCTGCTGACCGCCCGAAAGACTGCGGCCGTCCTCGTGCAGCTTGTCCTTGACCTCCTCCCACATCGCCCCGGCGCGCAGCGCCTCCTCGACCCGGTCGGTGAGCTCGCTGCGGGAGATGCGCCGCGACAGCCGCAGCCCGAAAGCCACGTTGTCGAAAATCGACATGGGGAAGGGCGTGGCCTTCTGGAACACCATGCCAACACGGAATCGCAGACTCGCTGCATCCACGCTCGGCGCGAGGATGTCTTCGCCGTCGAGCAGCACGTCGCCGGTGGCGCGGTGCCCGGGGTACAGGGCGTAGATGCGGTTGAACACCCGCAGCAGAGTCGACTTGCCGCAACCGGACGGTCCGATGAACGCAGTAATGCGCCGGTCGGGCAGCGTGAGATTGACGTCCTTGAGCGCCTGCGTCTGGCCGTAATAGAAGTCCAGGTGGCGCACGTCGTACTTCACGACGGTGGCCGCGGGTGCGGCGGTGCCGGGCTGCAGCTCGGGGGCGTTCATCAGCGCTTGCCCCCCTGGGCCAGCGAGGACACCACCACGCGCGCGGCGACGCTCAGGACGAGGATGCTCAGCGTGATCAGCAACGCTCCCGACCACGCCAGCTGTTGCCAGTTTGGATACGGACTCAGCGCGAATTGGAAGATCACCACCGGCAGGTTCGCCATCGGGGCGCCGAGGTTGCTGCTCCAGAACTGGTTGTTGAGCGCGGTGAACAAGAGCGGCGCCGTCTCGCCACTGATACGGGCGATGGCGAGCAGCAGTCCGGTGACGATGCCGCTGCGCGCCGCCGGGTAGATGACACTCGTGATGGTGCGCCAGGGGTAAGCGCCCATGGCGGTAGAGGCATCCTTCATACCCTGCGGCACGAGATTCAGCATGTCCTCGGTGGTGCGCACGGTCACCGGGATGGCAATGATCGCCAGTGCCACGGCACCCGCGAGCGCCGAAAAGTGCCCCATGCGGACCACGAGCAGCTCGTATACGAAGAGCCCGATGATGATCGAGGGAGCGGACAGCAGCACATCGTTTACGAAGCGAACCACCATGGAGAGGCGCGAAGTGCGCCCGTACTCCGCCAGGTAAGTGCCGGCGAGCATCCCCACGGGTCCGCCGATGAGAATCCCGATGAGCGTCATGACGACGCTGCCGTAGATGGCATTCAGCAGCCCGCCGCTGCTGCCGGGCGGCGGCGTCATGGCGGTGAATACACTCAGCGACATGCCGCCGACCCCGTTCTTGATCAGTGTCCAGAGGATCGCACCGAGAAAGAACAGGCCGATGGCGGTCGCAAGGCCCGACAGGCTTAAGGCCAGCAGGTTATAGAACGTGCGTAGCGCGCGGCGGCTCATACGGACGATAGCGCGCGACGGTCAAGCCGCAGGAGCATAAAGCGCGCGGCCGCGATGACCGTGAAGGTGATGAGGAACAGCAGCGCCCCGAGTGCTATGAGCGAGGACGTGTACAGATCCCCCACCGCCTCTGCGAACTCGTTGGCAATGGAGGCCGAAATGGTGGTGCCGGGGGCGAGGAGTGAGGAACTGATGCGGTGTGCGTTGCCGATAACGAACGTCACCGCCATGGTTTCGCCGAGTGCTCGTCCCAAACCCAGCATGATGCCGCCGATCATCCCGGTGCGTGAGTAGGGCACCACGACCTGCCAGATGACCTCCCAGGTGGTGGCCCCGAGTCCGTAGCCGGACTCCTTGAGCACGTCCGGCACCGTTTCAAACACATCGCGCATGACCGCCGATACGAACGGGATAACCATGATCGCGAGCACCAGGCCCGCGGTCAGTATGCCAATTCCGTACGGCGGGCCCTGAAACAACTTGCCGACGAAGGGCAACGGACCCAGGGCATCGATCAGCCATGGCTGCACGTGCCGCTGCAGGATCGGGGCGAGCACGAACAGGCCCCAGATACCGAAAATGATGCTCGGGACCGCCGCCAGGAGCTCGATCGCGATCCCAACCGGGCGCTTCAGCCACACCGGCGCAAGTTCCGTGAGAAAGATGGCGATGCCGAGACTTACAGGAATCGCCAGCAGCAGCGCCAGGAACGAGGTGACGAGTGTGCCGAATATCGGGGCCAGCGCGCCGTACTCGTCGGTCACCGGGTTCCAGATCTCGCGCGTGAGGAAAGCGAACTTGAAGTGCGCGAACGCCGGCCAGGATCCCACCGCCAGCGAGAAGGCGACGCCGCCGAGGAGCAGCAGCACCAGCAGCGCCGCGGCGAACGTGGCGCCCCGGAACATCCGCTCACGCAGCCGCTGGCCCGCGGCCTGCGCGGGATCTATGGCGGGGACTGGATTCATCGCGGACGGCAACCTGTCACCAGTGGCCTATCTTAATGTGTCCACATAATCGCAAGCGGCGGCGGCCTCCGCGCTCAAGCCGCAGCCAACGCCGGCGTGGCAAGCGCACACAGCCGCGCGGCGCGCCCGCACGCCATGCGGTACGCGCCTACCTAAGCAGGTTACTTGATTTCGGCTTTCCAGGTTGCCCGCACCAGCTTGATCAGGCTGTCCGGCAGCGGCACGTAGTCCAGGTCCGCGGCCATCTTGCCGCCGTTCTTGTAGGCCCAGTCAAAGAACTTCAGCGCCGTCGCCGTCGCCGCCGGATCCGGCGGTGTGCTGTACAGGAGGATGAAGCTCGCGCCGGTGATCGGCCAGCTCTTCGCGCCTGGCTGGTTGGTGAGGATCAGATGGTAGCCCGGCGCGTGCGCCCAGTCGGCGTTCGCGGCAGCCGCCTGGAAACTCTCCGCGTTCGGGGCGACCGCGTTGCCGGCCGCGTTGACCAGATCCACGTACGCCATCTTGTTCTGCTTGGCGTAGGCATACTCCACGTAGCCTATGGCGCCGTCTGTCTGCGCCGTCATGTTGGCGACGCCCTCGTTGCCCTTGGCGCCGATGCCCACCGGCCACTGCACCGAGGTGTTAGCGCCGATGGTGCTAAGAAATTTCGGATAGGCGCTCGAGAGGTAGTTGGAGAACAGGAAGTTCGTTCCGGAGCCGTCCGAGCGATACACGGGCGCGATGGCCGTCGCCGGCAGCGCCAGCTTCGGGTTGGCCTTGCGGATGCGTGAATCGTTCCACTTGGTGATCTCGCCCAGGTAGATGGCAGCGACCGTCGCCCCATCGAGCACCATCTGGCCGCCCGATACGCCCTTGACGTTCACCACCGGTACGACCCCGCCGATGATCATCGGGAACTGCACCAGGCCCGCCTGCTGCAGGTCCTTTGCCTCGAGCGGCATGTCGGACGCGCCGAACGTGACGGTCTTCGCCTTGATCTGCTTGATACCGCCGCCCGAGCCGATGGACTGATAGTTAAGGCCAACGCCCGTCTGCTGCTTGTAGGCGTCAGCCCACTTGGAATAGACCGGATAGGGAAATGTCGCGCCCGCGCCGGAAATGTCGATGGCGTGCGCGGAGCCGGCGAACGCGACTGCGCCCACCGCCGTCAAGAGCATCCGCTTCGCACTCAATACGTTCATGATTCCACTCCTGGGTCCTTGATTATTCGCAGCGCGGGTCGCGCGCATTAGATGACAATGATATGACGGTCTCATGACAGCGATCGCCGGTGGCAGCGGCCACCTCCTTGTGACCGCCTCGCACAGTGTTGCTGCGCGACTTTGCACGCGCGTGACACCACGCTGAGCTTGCCCGCGCACAAGGCGTGGCCGTATAAACGCAAACCCTTAAAGGCTGATGCCGCTCGCCGATGTCACAAACCCTTGAATTGACTCAAGCTCTACTCGCACGACCGTCTGTGACGCCGGCTGACGGGGGCTGCCAGCAGCTCATCGCCGAGCACCTCGGCAAGGCCGGCTTTGCCATCGAATCGTTGCCGTTCGGCGAGGTCGCCAACCTGTGGGCACGGCGTGGCCAGGAGGGGCCCGTGTTCTGCTTCGCCGGCCACACGGATGTGGTCCCCGCGGGCCCACGCGATGAATGGCACAGCGATCCCTTCAAGCCGGAAATTCGCGACGGGTTCCTTTACGGCCGCGGCGCCGCGGACATGAAGAGCGGACTCGCGGCACAGGTCACGGCGGCTCTCGAGTTCGTGCAGGCGCACCCGGGTCACCGAGGGTCCATCGCGTTTCTCATCACCAGTGACGAGGAAGGTCCGTCGACCGATGGCACGCGACGGGTCGTGGAGGTGCTGCGCGCACGCGGCGAGCGCATCGACTGGTGCGTCGTCGGCGAACCCTCGAGCGAAGCCGCCATTGGCGATACCATCAAGGTGGGGCGCCGCGGCTCCCTAAGCGGCCGGCTCACCGTGCACGGCGTGCAGGGACACGTTGCGTATCCGCAGCTCGCCGAGAATCCGGTACACACACTTGCCCCGGCGCTCGCCGAGCTCGCCGCGCGTGAGTGGGACCAGGGCACCGAGCATTTCCAGCCGACGACCTTTCAGGTTTCCAACATCGCCGCCGGCACCGGCGCGCCGAATGTCATTCCGGGCGAGCTCAAGGCGCGTTTCAACCTGCGTTACTCGCCGGTGCAGACACTGGCGAAGCTCAAAGCCACCGTCGAAGACATCCTGCGCCGGCACCAGGTGCGCTACAGCCTGGAGTGGTACGTGTCCGGGGAGCCTTTCTATACGCCCCCGGGGCAGCTGTGCCGCGCGGTGGGCGATGCGGTGGCGGAAGTCACCGGCGCGCAGCCGAAGCTCTCCACCGGGGGCGGCACATCCGACGGGCGCTTTATCGCCCCGCTGGGCGCGCAGATCGTGGAACTGGGCGTGGTCAGCGCCACCATCCACAAAGTCGACGAATGCGTACGCGTCGCCGACCTCGACGCCCTGCATCGCATGTACGTCAACGTGCTGCGGCGGCTTCTCGTCTGAGGTTGCCGAGCACGCCGGCGGCGCCGAGGGCCAGTGCCCACAGGCCAACCCAGGCCGGCATGGTGAGACCCAGGAACCGCCAGTTGACCGCACTGCACTCGCCGCTGCCGGTGAGCACCTTGCGGATCAGCTGCCACACCGGCATGAACTTCATCAGCACGGCCAGCGGCGCGCCGCACGACGGAATGGCACCGGGGGGCAGGCTCTGCACATACAGGTGGCGCGCCGCGACCCCCAGCGTCGCGAGCGCCGCAAGACCGATGAGCGTGGCGTACACGTAGCGGCCGCCACCGTGCGCGTCATGCAGCGCGGCGGCGAGAAACGCCAGCCCCACGAGCGCCACGCCGATGCGCTGGAAGATGCACAGCGGGCACGGCTCCAGCCCCAGGTAAAATTGCGAATACAGCGCGTAAGCGAGCAGCGCCGCGCACGCGGCGAACCCCCCGGCATTGATCAGACGCCGCTCGGACACGTGGCGAGTGCTTAAGAGCGCGCTAGGCCGATGCCGGCGGCACTGCGGCGGCGGTACCGCCACGCAGCTCGCGCTCGACGTCGTCGAGAGAGGTGTGGCGGATGTCCTTGCCGTGCACCATGTAGATGACGTACTCGCTGATGTTCTTGGCGTGATCGCCGATACGCTCGAGCGAGCGCACCACCCACATCACGTCCAGCGCGCGGCGGATGGTGCGCGGGTCCTCCATCATGAAGGTGATGCTCTGGCGCTGGATCGCCTCGTATTCCTCGTCCACCAGGCGGTCCTGCCGCGCCACCCGCAGCGCGGACTCAACGTCCATGCGCGCAAACGCATCCAGCGCGTCGTGCACCATTTCCGATACCACGCGGCCAAGATGCTTGATTTCGCGGTACTTGTCGGCGGGGCGCTCCATGGTCGCGAGTCTGGAGGCGATGTAGCCGATCTTCTCGCCCTCATCCCCGATGCGCTCCAGATCGGTGATGGTCTTGATGATCGCGACGATGACGCGCAGATCGCCGGCCGCCGGGGCGCGCGTCGCCAGGATCTTGCTGCAGTCCTCGTCGATGGCAACCTCCATGTTGTTCACCTGCTGGTCATCGAGTGCTACCGACTCCCCGAGCGAGCTGTCGCCCTCCACCAGCGCGGTAATGGCTTTCTGCAGCTGTTGCTCGACGAACCCACCCATGCCGAGCACTTTGCTGCGCACGCGCTCGAGGTCCTCGTTGAACCGGCGCGAGATGTGGTGGCTGAGATCCGCGGTTTCCATCAAACGTCTCCGGCGTCGCTCGTCTGTCTGCGCGCGACAACAGGCGCGATCATAGCGGAACTGCGGCGCACGGCCAGCGTGGCACGCAGCGCCCGCGGGATCGGGGCCAGGCCCGCGAGGAACTGCGCGGTCGCCGCCTCCCAGCTGAAGGCGGCGGCGCGCCGCGCGCACACGGCTCGGTCGAGCCCGAGAGCGGACGTTATCGCGATCGCGAGGTCGGTGTGCAGGACACCGGTCACACCCTGCTCTATCACATCGATCGGGCCCGGCACCGGGAAGGCGGCCACCGGGACGCCGCACGCCAGGGCCTCGATCATGACGAGGCCGAAGGTGTCGGTCAGACTCGGAAATGCCAGCACATCTGCGCCGGCCAGCAGGCTCGCGAGCTCATCCCCGAAGCGGTAACCGGTAAAGAACGCCTGTGGGTAGCGCCGCGCCAGTGCGGCGCGCTGCGGACCATCGCCGATCATGACCTTGCTGCCCGGCAGCGGCAGGCCGAGGAATGCGTGCAGGTTCTTCTCGACCGCGAGCCTGCCGACACACGCGATGATGGGCCGCGGCAGGCCGGCAAGCTCAGGGTGGGGGGCGAGATTGCGAAAGCGCCTGAGGTCCACCCCGCGGCGCCAGCGGTGCAGGTGCGCAAAGCCCCGCTGGGCGAGCTGGCTCTCGAGACTGGCGCTGCTGACAAAAGTGCGCGCCGCGGCGCCATGAAAATGCCGCAACCACGCGTAGCTTGCCGCGAGGGGCAGCGGCCAGCGCGCGCGCAGGTATTCCGGGTAGCGGGTGTGGTACGAGGTGGTGAACGGCAGGCCGTGCGCCCGGCAGTAGCCGCGCACCGCAAGTCCCACCGGTCCCTCGGTGGCGACGTGAATCGCGTGTGGGCGCAACGCCTGCAGTTGCCGCGCCACGTGCGCGCCGGGCGCGACAGCGAGGCGGATTTCCGGATAGCTCGGACAGGCGATGCTGCGCAGCCCCTGCGGCGAGATGACGCGCACCTCGTAACCCTGCGCCATGAGCGTGTCCGCCGTTGCCTTGAGGGTGGTGACGACGCCGTTGGTCTGCGGCGCCCAGGCATCGCTTGCGAGCGCGATCCTCACGCGGCGTCGGCGATAAGGCCGTCGGCGGGTTGGCTCAGGGATTGCGTGACGTTCGGCCAGCGCAGCAGCTTCAGCTCACCGCGACTGGTCTCGATGAGCGCCGAGCAGCTCTCCACCCAGTCGCCGGTGTTGGCATAGAGCGTGCCATCGATGTGGCACAGGTTGGCGCGGTGGATGTGGCCGCACACGACGCCATCGTAGCCGAAGCGCGCGGCGTGGCGGGCGGCAAGCTGCTCGAACTCACTGATGTAGCGCACGCTCGCGGTGAAACTTAGCTTCATGGGCTCGCACATCGCCCAGTACGGCTTGCCGAGCATCCGCCGCACGTTATTCACGCCGTGACTGACAGCGACGATCCCGCCGTGCAGCGTGTTGCCTAAGCGGTTGAGCCAGCGCGGACACGACCCAAGCCCGTCGAACTGGTCGCCGTGCAGCACCAGCAGGCGCGCGCCGCGCGCCGTACGATGAACCCATTCGCGGTGGACCTCGAACTGTCCCTGCAGCATGCCGGCGAGCACCGCGAGGCTGGCGTCGTGGTTGCCCGGGATGTAGATGAGGCGCGTGCCGGCGCGCTGACACGCCAGCAGCGTCCGCACGACCTGCGTGTGCTCCGCGGTCCAGAACGCGCGCCGCGCCAGGCTCAGGGCGTCGACGATGTCCCCGACCAGCACGATGCTCTGCGCCTCGATGCCATGCAGGAACTCGTTGAGTTCCCTGACGCGCGCGTGTCTGAACCCTAAGTGGATGTCTGAGAGAAACAGCGTGCGGACCGTGGGTTTGGCCATCTGCGGCTCGTCCGAAAGCTCCTGGTTGGACGGCTTAAGGGTCGCCCGCCGCAGTGTCGATTCTGTGACAGTGCGGCTAAATCTTTCTTACGAATTAGCAGGTTGCAGAGAAAAGTTAAGCCGTTGCAGCGCTTGCGGCCTGGGTGACGGGAAGAATGCGCGCCGGCGGGAAATGGCAGGTAAAGGTGCTGCCCTCCCCGAGGCGGCTTTGCACCTCGAGGGTGCCGCCATGCCGCTGCAGCACGTGCTTCACGATCGCGAGCCCGAGACCCGAGCCCCCGGTGGCGCGTGAGCGACCCGCATCCACGCGGTAAAAGCGCTCGGTGAGGCGCGGGATGTGTTCGGGAGGAATGCCGATGCCCGTGTCACTGACGGCGAAATGACCGCCCTCCTTGTCCACCCACCAGCGCATCTCCAGCGAGCCCTCGCTGCCGGTGTACTTGGCGGCGTTGTCCACCAGGTTGGAAAACGCGGAAGTGATTTCGGATTCGCTTCCCAGGAGCCGTGCGGCGGAGTCGATCCGCACCCGCACGTCGCGCGGACGCACGCTCCTCGCCACGACATCCTTGCGCAACAGCCCGATGAGCGCCGCCACATCCAGCGCTTCGCCGACCACCGCTTCGTTGCCTTCCTCGAGCCGCGACAGCTCGATGAGATCACGGATGATGGCCGTCATGCGCACGGCCTGGCGGCGCATCTCCATTACCGGTGCCTCAAGCCCCGGGTCCAGTGCCGGATCTGCGCCGAGCGTTTCGAGGTAGCCCGAAATCACGGTGAGCGGCGAGCGCAGCTCATGGGAGGCATTGGCGACGAAGTCGCGGCGCACCGCCTCCAGGCGCATCTGGCGCGACACATCGCTCACCAGCAGCAGCAGCTGACCGTCGCCGTAGGGGGCGACCTGCAGCGACAGGTATGAGTCCTCGCCGTTCATCGGGCGGATGACAACCGGCGTGGAGTAGTCGCTACCCGCGAGGTAACGCACGAACTCCGGCTCGCGCAACAGGTTCTCGATGCGCATCCCCAGGTCCGCCGTGCGGCGCAGGTTCAGCAGCCGCGCGGCCATGCGGTTGAACCACATGATCTCGCGCTGCGCGTTGAGGATGACGACGCCGTTGGGCAGTGCCGCGGTGGAGCGCTGCAGCTGGCGCATGAGTTGCACGAAGCGCTGTTTATGGAAGCGCTTACGGCGGTGCAGCCGCACGATCTGCGCGATGATCTCGCCCCATACGCCGCCGACGTTGGGCGGGTCGGCGTAGTTACGGTGGCGCAGCCACCATTCCACGCGGAACAGGTTGGCCAGCACCCACGCCAGGTGCAGCGTGAGCGCACACGCGAGTCCCGCCCACGGGTGCCGCCCCACCAGCCAGCCAGCGCCGGCGCCGACGAGTACGGTCCCGAGCAATCGACCCGCCGCGAACCACCATGCCTGCGTCGCGGGTTGCATGTGATTGAACTTCTAAGGCTCTCTTACACCGTGCGCGCCGAAAAGCGGTAACCGGAGCCGCGCACGGTTTGGACAAAGCGATCGTACCCGAATTCCTCGAGCGCCTTGCGCAGGCGGCGAATGTGCACGTCAATGGTCCGCTCCTCCACGTACACGTTGCCGCCCCAGATGCGATCGAGCAGCTGATCGCGGGTGTAGACCCGCTCCGGATGCGTCATGAAGAATTCGAGCATGCGGTACTCGGTGGGCCCGAGCCCCACGGTCCGATCGCCCACCATGACGCGGTGACTTCCCTGGTCGAGAGCGAGTCCTTCGAACTCCAGAAGTTCCTCCACGGCGCCCGATCCGCTGCGGCGCAGGACCGCATGGATGCGCGCCAGCAATTCACGCGGCGAGAAGGGCTTGGTGACGTAGTCGTCCGCGCCGCCTTCGAGGCCGGCGACCTTGTCGCTCTCCTCGGCGCGCGCGGTGAGCATGATGACGGGTAGCTCGCGCGTCTCACGGTCGCGCTTCAACGCACGCGTAAGTTCAAGTCCGCTCATGTCCGGAAGCATCCAGTCGACCAGCACGAGGTCCGGGCGCACGTCCGCCAGCGCCGCCCGCGCGGCGCGGCAGTCCTCCGCCTCGCGGACTTCGAATCCGGCGCGCTTCAGCCCGAACGCGATCATCTCGCGGATCGGACGCTCGTCTTCGACGATCAACACCTGCTTGGCCGGCATTCGCGTTCACCCTATGTGGCGCGCGTATTACAGAGGTACTGTGTTGCGGATTCATGACAGGGCGCGGTTGTCATATGTCGGTTTGATGACCGCCGGCCTTGGGACGCGCAACATCATCCCTCAAATAGACCGGCAGCGCCTGTTCCGGGCGGAACAGGCGGCCGTTCGCCACCTCCGGAACCGCCAGGCGGGCTATCTCAGTGGCGCGTGGCAACAGCGGATCGCGGATCACGGCAACGCGCCCCGACATCGCTGCCAGGAGCTCCGGATAGGCTGAAAAGCCGCTCCCCACGCCCAGCGCGCCGGGCGCGCCATTCCATTGGACCGGAAGCGCCACCCCCCCTGCCGGACTGCCGACCCGCTCCTCGGTCACAGCCACCGCAAAGCCCTCCGGCGTGCGCTCGAAACAGCCCCAATAGACCTCGTGCATGCGGGCGTCGTTGCACACCAGCACCCGCGGCGGCGCGGCCGGCAGCTCGAGGGCGCGTTGCGCGACTGCGCGCAGATCCGATACGGGCACGACGGCAAGTCCGGCACCCTGCGCCAACCCCTGGGTGACACTCGCCGCCAGGCGCACGCCGGTAAAGGAGCCGGGACCGCGCCCGAAAGCGATCGCAGAGAGATCCGTGAGCCGCACCTTCGCATCGCGCAGGAGCTGGTCGATCATGGGAAGAATGCGTTCGGCGTGACCGCGGAAGACGAGTTCCTCGGTCGCGTGCAGCTGTCCTTCTATAAGGAGTGCCGCGGAACAATTTTCGGTCGCGGTATCGAGCGCGAGAATCCTCACGGTGCGACCGCGGCCACGCGCTGCACCGCAGCGCGCGGCGCATGGGCGCGCAGAAAGCGCAGCGTCTCATCCCGGTCCTGCGTCACGCTCATGGGCGGCAGCGCCGCCAGAAATACCCGGCCGTAGCTGCGGCCAGTCATGCGCGGATCGCAGATCACGACGACCCCATAGTCGTCTTCGCTGCGGATCAGCCTCCCGGCGCCTTGCTTCAATGCCAGCGCTGCTTCCGGCAACTGGTAGTCGCGGAACGCGTTGCCGCCGCTTGCCGTGAGGTGCTCGATCCGCGCGCGCACCAGTGGATCCTCGGGCGAAGCAAAAGGGAGCTTCTCGATGACCACCAGGCGCAGCGCCTCGCCCTTGACGTCAACGCCTTCCCAGAAGCTGGCCGTGCCGAGGAGCACCGCGTTACCGTCGGCGCGAAACTCCTCCAGCAACCGTTCGCGCGGCGCCTCGCCCTGTACCAGCAAACGATACGGCGGCTCGCTTCCCAAGCGCTCCCGCAGCAGCACCGCGCCTTGCGAAAGCGCGCGGTGGCTCGTGAAAAGTACGAACGCCCCGCCCCCTGCGGCCTCGATCAGCGGCACGGCGAGTGCGATCACCGCGGCCACGAAGCCCGGAGCGGACGGCTCGGGCATGGACGGCGGCAGATACAGAAGGCTCTGCCGCTCGTGGTCGAAGGGACTGTCGATACGCAGCGTCGGACTCTCGGCCAGGCCGAGCCGGCCGGTGAAATGCCCGAACTCCTCGCCAACCGAGAGCGTCGCGGAAGTGAAGATCCAGGCGCCGCCGCGTGAGCTCACCAGCGACCGGAAGCGCTCCGAGATATCGAACGGCATCAGGCTCACGGTTATTCCGCGCGCGCTCACTTCCACGGTACGCGCACCGTCCTGTGTGTCGACGGCCGCGACGCGCTCGAGATTCTCCGCCAGCTCCGCGAGCCGCTCGCCCAGTTGCGCCAGCGGCCCCTGTGCATCGCTTGCCGCCAAAGCCTCCTGCAGCTGCTGCAGCGTGTGCGCGAGCCACTGCGCCGCCTCACCGAGAGGCGAGTGCGCCTGCGTCCATGCGAAGCGCCCGACGGTTGCCGGGCAGCTGGCGCGCAGCCGCAGCAGCGCGTCCTGCACCTCGCGCACTGCCGCGGCGGGGGCGCCGGCCGCGTGCTGGAGCTGCACATCCTTCAGCAGGTTCTCCAGCTGGCGACTGCCGACAAGACTGCCGAAGAATTGCGTGGCGAGATCCGGGATCTGGTGTGCCTCGTCGAGGATCACCGCGTCGGCCGATCCGAGCAGATCCCCAAAGCCATCCTCCTTCAGCGCCAGGTCCGCGAGCAGCAGATGATGGTTGACGATGACGATGTCGGCATCCAGGGCCTCACGACGCGCAAACGCGACGTGACAGTTGGAGATTTCCGGGCAGCGAAGCCCGAGACAGCTCTCACGCGTCGAGGTGATTTGCGCCCACACGGGGTTGCTGTCGGCAAGTCCGCGTACCTCGGCGAGATCGCCGCTGCGCGTGGTGCGCGCCCAGCGCTGGATGCGCGCGAGCATACTGTGCGGACCGCGCGGGCGCGGTGCCTCATCGGCGAGCATCGCCAGCTGTTCGCCTCCCTCCTGCAGACGCCCGAGCGCGTTACGGCACAGGTAGTTGGCGCGCCCTTTCAGGAGTGCGACGCGTGACGGGCGGCCGAGCGCGGCACTGACCAGCGGCAGGTCCTTCGCGAACAGCTGGTCCTGCAGCGTGCGCGTGCCGGTGGAGATGAGCACGCGCTTGCCCGAGAGCAATGCCGGCACCAGGTACGCGAAGGTCTTGCCGGTACCCGTACCGGCTTCCACGATGAGCGATTCGCGCGACCGCAGCGCCTCGGCGACGCGCTCGGCCATGCGCAGCTGCTCGCGGCGCACCCGGAAGTCCGGCAGCGCGCGTTCGAGCGGGCCGTCGTGACCGAATATGTCTTCAAGATCCAACATGTGGGGAGGCGCCGTGCGCAGTACTGGCTGGTGATCGTGCGGTGCGCGCGCCGCCCCTGTCGAGCCGTGTATCTTGCTGAATTTCCTGCAAACTGGTGCGCACCGCGGGATTGGACGACAATATCCGCCGCGCGGCTATTTTATCAGGGCGCAGGAGCTGCCCGGGATATACTTAGCGGCCTCCGGCAAGCGCCCCAACAACAGACAGGAGCTGCGGATGGCTACCGCCGCACACATGATGAGCCCGCTTCCCCAGTTGAGCCGCGCCGTGGCCGAGTGGGTGAACTCGGTGCGCGAGCTGACGCAGCCGGCCGCCATCCATTGGTGCGAAGGGACAGAGGCGGAAGCGCGCGAGCTCACGGAGCAGCTGCTGCGCGCCGGCGAACTCACGACGCTCAACCCGCAGTATTTCCCCGGCTGCCACCTGGCCCGCTCGGCACCCAACGACGTCGCGCGCGTCGAGCACCTCACCTACATCTGCACGCGCTCGCAGCAGGATGCGGGCCCCAACAATCACTGGATGGAACCGCAGGCCGCGCACGCGAAGCTGCGCGAGCTATTCCGTGGCTGCATGCGCGGGCGCACGTTGTACGTGATCCCCTACTGCATGGGGCCTATCGATTCGCCACTGTCGCGCTGCGGAGTGGAGCTCACCGACAGCCCCTACGTCGTGCTCAACATGCTGATCATGACGCGCGCCGGGCGCGCCGCATTGGAACGTATTGCGCGTGATGGCACTTTCGTGCGCGGGCTGCATTCGATCGGCGAGCTGGATCCGGAGCGCCGCTTCATCATGCATTTCCCGGAAGAACTCGCGATCGAGAGCTTCGGTTCTGGCTACGGCGGCAACGCGCTCCTGGGCAAGAAGTGCCACGCGCTGCGCATCGCCAGCTGGCAGGCGCGCACCGAGGGGTGGCTCGCCGAGCACATGCTCATCGTGGGGCTGCAGAACCCCAGGGGCGAGACCCACTACATCGCCTGCGCTTTTCCGTCTGCCTGCGGCAAGACCAACCTCGCCATGCTGATTCCGCCGGAGTCGTTGCCCGGGTGGCGCGTGTTCACCGTGGGCGACGACATCGCCTGGCTGCATCCCGGCAAGGATGGGCGCTTGTGGGCGATCAACCCCGAGGCCGGCTACTTCGGCGTAGTCCCGGGCACCAACCCGCAGACCAACCGCAACGCCTACGAGATGATCCGCCGCGACACCCTGTTCACCAACGTGGCGCTGACGGCGGACAACCAGCCCTGGTGGGAGGGCCTGCAGTCCGGCACGCCGGTGTACGACTGGCAGGGACGCCCCTATGACCCGGCGCACGGACCGGCCGCGCACCCGAACTCGCGTTTCACGGTGTCGGCGAAGCGCAATCCCGGTTACTCGCCGCACGCGGAAGATGCGCGCGGCGTGCCGATCACGGCGCTGGTCTTTGGCGGACGCCGCCGCGAAGTGGCGCCGCTGGTCTACGAGGCACGCGACTGGCAGCACGGTGTCCTGGTCGGCGCTTCGGTTGCATCCGAAACCACCGCGGCGATGGTGGGACAGGTCGGCGTCACGCGGCGTGACCCCATGGCGATGAAGCCGTTCTGCGGCTACAACTTCGGTGACTACTGGCAGCACTGGCTGAACGTGGGCGCGAAGCTCACGCAGGCGCCCCGCATCTACCACGTCAACTGGTTCCGCCGCGATGCGCAGGGCAAGTTTCTGTGGCCCGGCTTCGGCGAGAACCTGCGGGTGCTGGCGTGGATACTGGACCGCTGTGCAGGCAAAGCCGACGCCGTGGATTCGCCCATCGGGCGGCTGCCGAAGAACCTCAATACCGCGGGACTGAAGGTCAGCGCGGAGGCGCTGGCGGGACTGCTGTCCGTGGACGGGCCGCTGTGGCGCAAGGAGACTTCCGAAGTGCGCGCGTATCTTGCGCAGTTCGGTGAGCGCCTGCCGCAGGAGTTGCTGCAGGAGTTGTCGCGGACGGAGGCCGGGCTGGCGGGCTGAGCGCTTAGCGCCCGCCTGCGAGCGGGCCGCGGCGGCTCAACTCTCTTCGAGCGCGAAGCGGATGGTCTGCGGCGAGCCGCGTTCGGGCAAGCGCCCGAGCCCGATCATCCCCTCCCCCTTGATCTGCAGGCTGTCACGGCGCACGAACGATTCCTCGCCATCCGATGCCTGCACAAAGGTGCCGTTGGTGCTCTGGTCGGTGAGTACGAACTTGTTGCGGCTGATTTCGATACGCGCGTGCAGCCTGGAAATCAGGTTGCCCTTCACCACCACGTCGTTGTCCTCGGCGCGGCCGATAGTGATGCTCGAGTGGCGTTCGTCCACCAGCAGCTCCTGGTCCTCGCACTTCAGGCGCAGCCGTGTGGTGCGCGCGGCGCGCGAGTCGGAGGCGATCCCCGGCACCATGCTGGTGATGTCCTCGGTCTGCCACAGCACCTCGTAGAGCACGACCTCGTTGCCCTGGCCCTTGAGCGTAGCCACGTCGATCTGGCGGCAGGCGGCACGCCACTCAGGTGACAGCTTGTCCACCATCGCCGCGGTCGTCATGATCTGCCCGGCCTTGGCCTGGCTGGTCATGCGGTTGGCCGTGTGCACGGCCGCGCCGAATACGTCGCGGTTCTCGAGCATCACCGGACCGTAATGACAGCCGATGCGGATGGCGACCGGCTGGCCGTCGACTTTGAGGCCCGCGTGATTGCAGATCTGCTGCTGCATCTGCGCGGCGGCATTCAGCGCCGCGTCGGCATTCGGAAACGTCGCCATGACCTCATCGCCCATGGTCTTGATGACCGTGCCCTGGCGCCCTTCAGTGGCGCTGCGCATCACGTCGATGCAGATCGACACCATGTCGCGCGCCCGCAGATCCCCCATGACGTCGTACAGCCGCGTCGACCCCACGACGTCCGCGAACAGGATAGCGAGCTCTATGTCTTTGCCCATGCGTGCGGGTGAGATTATACGCAAGCGTCCGAGGCCGCTAGCAAACGGCACCCACCCTACGCCGCGGCGGGCATTGCCTGCCGCAAGAGCTCGGGCCCGGCATCAGCTGTCCGTGCGCCCTCGCTGAGCGCGCGCCGGTAGTCACGAGCCCCGGGCTCACCACTGTACAGGCCGAGCATGTGGCGTGTGATTGCTGCCAGGCGGCCACCGGCGGCAAGTTCGCGGGCGGCATAGCTCACCATCCGCTCGATGAGCGCCGCGCGAGTTGGCATCGGTGTCGCACCCGGGTGCAGAGCCTGTTGCAATTCGGCGAGCACGAAGGGCCGGTGGTACACCTCGCGACCGAGCATGACACCGTCGCACCATGCGAGCGCGTCCAGCACCGCACGCGGCTCGCGCAGGCCGCCGTTGACCACGACCGGCAGAGAGGCAAAGCCCTCTTTGAGACGGCGCACGACGTCGTAGCGCAGCGGCGGAATCTCGCGGTTTTCCTTCGGCGAGAGACCCCCGAGCACCGCCTTGCGCGCGTGCACGATGGCGACCTCGCATCCCGCCACCTGCAGCCGGCGTACGAAATCATGCAGCGCTTCGAAATCACGCTCGTTGAAATCCGCCACCGCCTCATGCGCGGCGCGACCCGCCGCGCTCACGACGCCAACGCGCATCTTCACCGTAACCGGTACGCGCACCACAGCGCGCATCGCCGCCACGCACTCGGCGACGCGTGCCGGCTCCTGCATGAGGCAGGCGCCGAACGCGCCGCTCGCCACGCGCTCGCTCGGGCAGCCGCAGTTGAGGTTGATCTCATCGTAGCCGGCCTGCTCGCCGGCACGCGCCGCGGCGGCGAGCTCGGCTGGCTCGCTGCCACCCAGCTGCAGCGCCAACGGGTGCTCTTCCGGATCGAAGGCGAGCAGGCGCGCGCGATCCCCGCGCAGGATGGCGGCCGCCGTGATCATCTCGGTGTACAACAGCACGTCCCGCGAGAAGCCACGCAGGAAAAAGCGGCAGTGCCGGTCGGTCCAGTCCATCATCGGAGCGACTGAGATCCGCCGATCGATCTTTTCACGGGAAAAATCATCAGAAGCGCCTATTTTCACAGGCTTTTCAGGCTCGGGTGTTTCTGCGGGATTTCGGGCCATTCCGGGGAGTTTATCGGTTGCAGAGGCGACGTAAAGGCGACAAGAGGCCTTCGCGCATCGCGTAGCGGCCGTTACCTGGGCGAAACGCCGCGAGGTTTGCTGGCGCTGCCGTCAGGCGCAGCGGCGCGCGGCGGGCGCGCGCCGCCGCCTGCGGGGAATTTTCAGCGGATCGCGGAGCCGACCGCGTAGCGGATTGCCAGCTGCACCTGAGTCTCGGTAAGGAACGGGGGACCGCCGAAGAACTCCTCGCGGTTGAAGGAACTGCTCACCACCCGCAACCACTCGAGCGTGAAGCGCCAGTGCGCATCGGCTAGGAGCGCAGCGGCGACGTCGGCCCGAGCCGCGCGTAGGAGTCTGCCTACGCCCCGATCGGAGTTTGCCGACGCCTCGCAGAGCGGTCTGCCGGTGCCGGCATCGTGCGCACAGTCATACGATCGTACGATGCCAGCGTCGCTTGTGAGGGCAGGAGACCGCACGATGGATGTCGCAGTACAGCTCAGGCACAGCACCGAGTCACGGACGCGCAGCCGCGAGCTGGTGGCGCAGCTGCGGGCGCTGCAGAACCTGCTAGTGGGGGCGCTGCGCGCCGCTGCGAGCATTGATGAGGCCACCGGCCTGTGCAACCGCCGCGCGTTCGTGCAGTCCGCCTCGAGGGCGCTCGATCTGGCGGTCCGCGACGGGCAAGTGCACTGTCTGATTTATTTTCATCTCGGCCACCTGCCGGTGGTATCGGACACGATTTTCCCGACGAGCCGCCTGGTGCTGGTGCGCCAGATGGGTAACTTCCTGCGCGATCTTTATCCCGGTCACGGCGTTTGCGAGATTGTCGGCCGCTTGGGCGCCAGCGAGTTCGCCGCACTTACGCCCAACGTCATGCACGCTGCGCGCGAATCGATACTGCTGCGCCTGCGCCAGCCCGCCGGCAGCGGCGAGCTGCCGAGCGTGCGGCTCGACATCAACGTCGTGCACTTCGATCCGCTGCGACCCGTCGCCATCGAGGAGCTGCTCGAGAGCGCGCGGCGGACGCTGCACGCTTCCACACGGGTCACTCGAGTTGCGTCATCTGCGTTACCCCCCAAAACGCGAATGACGCATTGTTGACGGTCTCGGGGCGGCAAGGTGCATAGGATCATATAAGGACCGACGGCTGCGATGGACCGCAGCCCGGCCAGGACGGCCGGCCGGTACACCCTTCCACCGCCCCTGAGACCGTTTCTTTTTTGGACCGAAGTCCATTCCCGGCACGGCAGCTGCCGGCAGATCCTCACGAATCGTGCGCAGCTAACCGCGGTGGCAGACGCACTCTCTAAAGCGGCAATTCCGGGCACAAGGGCAGCGCGCTCACGTGCACCACGCCGCGGGCGTCGGTGCGGAACAGCTGCCGCAGGGTGAGCCTGCCCTGGTGGTCCTCGCCTCCACGATCGAGGCCGCGTTGCCGGCGGCAAGGCCGCGAGCATAGTCGATCGCGTCCTCCCAGGACGCATAGACGGCCAACAGCTCGGCGAGGCCCGACTGCGTGACGCCCCAGCCATTGTCGGTGCGTTGCACCTTGACGCAGGTGAAGTTCATGGCAATTGCTCCTCGGTAGGCGGGGCGTCCGCTGCGGCCTGTCCGCCTGGTCGTTGATGTTGTGCGCTCGCGGCGCACTATTGCGCCCAGGTGCGCGGTCGCTGAAGAAGCGCACGGCTTGAGCGGCTGTAGTCGCTCTCCTACGGCTGCGGTGTGTGTCCATCCGCGCCAAGCTTCGCCTTCGCCGCAGACTCCGTTGCATAGCTTGCAGTGCTTGATTGTTGCGGAGCTTCGATCAAGATTGCGCAGCTACGAGTCCAGCCGCTCAGACGGGGAAAGCGATGACAGAGCCAAACTCAAGCGACTCCACAGCACCCCTCAACGAGAAACAGCAAGAGGAACTCGCTGTCTCGCTGGAGTCGGAATCCCCGCAGATCCCATTGCAGCGCTCCGACCTGCACACGCGCTTCATGGTCGGCCGGGTCCGCGAGCGGGTCACGCAGTGGACTGCACAGGGTCCTGCAGCGGCGGGCATACCACGCGCGCACGGGCCGTTGGAAAAGATCAACGTGATTCCCGGGATCCTCGCAGTTCCGACGCACGACGAAGACGGCGAGAAAATCCGCTTTGCCAAAAAGGCCCTGTTCCGGGCGCTGCGGTCACTGCCCGTGACCGACGATGCAAACCCCTGGCCGTCGCCGGAGTCGGCAGCCGCGGTCATCACTCAGTTTGTACCGATCCTGCCTCCGCCCGCGGTTCGGTGGACCGACGTTGCATCGGATCGGGTCATGAGCTTGCTTGCGTTTCAGGGGCTGGCCTCGCACCGTTTGGAGCCGCTCGAGGCTGATAAGGGCGGCGCTGCCTACGCGGTGGATTTGTCATGGATGCACGCGTTCCCGGTGCGACCGGGGCTGGAGCCGTACGGGGCTTGCGCTTACTTTGGGGCTGACAGGACGCTGCTACGCGTCTACACCGCGCACGATGACAGCACGCACCACCCGGGCGATGCCTCCTGGGAAGACGCCAAGTGGCGGTGGCGCTGCGCGCTGTTCGCGGCGGTCACGGTCGCCGATCATCTGGCGGCGACTCATTTCCTCGCCTCCAACGTGCTGGTAACCGTCACCCGCGAGCAACTGCCCGAGAATCACCCGCTGCGGCGCTTGCTGAAGGCGTTCGGGTACGGCGCGGTAGACGTCAACCTCGATGCCGGTCTCATGCTGGCGCCCGAGGGCGGGCTGGCGCATCGACTCTTCTCCTTCACCTATGGTGGCCTGAGCCGCTGCCTGTTGCGGGGCTTCGAGACCACGAAGTTCCAGACCTTCCCGCAAGCTATCGCGGCCAAGCGCGTCGACGCACTCGGAGACGCCTTTCCGTATGCGACGGATGGCCTGGCGCTGTACGAGATCTTTCGCACCTACGCGCAGGAGTACTTCGATATTTTCTATCCTGGGGAAAGTGTGGTCCGGGACCCCGCCGTGCGTGCCTGGTGGCAGGGGATCGTTGCGTGCGCGCCCACCCTCGCCCTGGGACCGCTGAACAAAGCCCAGCAGGTACTCGATCTGCTCACGCACCTCATGTTCACCGTGACGGGGTTCCATGGCCAGGTCGGCCATGTGGTTCCGTATCTCCTCGATCCGCAGTTCATCACCACCAAGATCCGGGCGGGTTCGCGGATGTCGGACATACAGGCCACGGTGCAGGTCCTTAACCTCACAGCCCTTACGGCGCTGGAGCAACCGCCATTGATTGGCGATTACAGCCATCTGTTCCTTGAACAGGACAAGGAGCGCGTGACAGCCGCGTTCAGGCGTTACCAGCAGGCGCTCATCAAGTTGTCCCGCGACATCGACGAGCGCAACCGGCACCGCGAACAGCCCTTCCAGACCTTCAACCCCACCGTGCTCGACACCAGCGTCAGCACCTGAGGCGCGCGTGAACAGTACTGCGCCTGGGTCGGCGCCTGCCGTCTCGCCGGACAATCCCTGTCCATTCCTGCGCGCGCTGGTTGCGGGCGGGCACCTTTCAGGGCACCTCGAAACGCTCTCCAACATCACCGCTACGGTCGTTGCTGCCAGCCGCGCAGATGCACCTGAGACTACGCTGCCGGGGCCGGTGGTGTACCTGATCGCGATGATCGCCAACGGTCTGAGTCCGGCGCGCCTCGCGCGCAGCGTTCTCAAGGGTGCGCAGCTGGACGCCCTGCGTGGCGGCCCCCTGGACAAGCGCGGCGCTGGGTCGCGCATCCTCGAGGTGACCGGAGGTATTGACGAGGTCGAACTGGCGCGCCTGGATCAGTTCGCCGCCGACAAGCTCGATGCATCAGGCGTGAGCGAACGCGGACTTGGCATTGAACAGCTGCGCATCATGATGGATGCGAACTTCGCAAGGGCGGCAGGCAAGCGGCGCAGGATCGATCGGCGTTTGATGCAAGGCGAGTGGCCGATCCTGCTGCGGGTAATGGGCAAGACCTCAACCGAGGGCCCCTACCTCAGCCTGAGCGAATTGCGCACGCTGTTTGTGGAGCGGCGCCTGCCGCAAAGAATCGCCCAACGTCTCGAGACCCGTTGAGCCAGGAAAATTCATGCCCCTCTCAAAACTCGACGAGACTCCTGCGCTGATCGTGATCGACCTCCAGAACGGCGTGGTTGGCCTGCCGACCGTGCATCCCGTTCACGAGATCGTTGGGCGGAGCGCCCGGCTCGCGCGGGCTTTCCGCGAGCACGGGCTGCCCGTCGTTCTCGTCAACGTGACGGGTCGGGCTCCGGGCCGTACCGACGCCGGGCCTCCCAACGTGGCGTTTCCAGCCGGTTGGAGCGAACTGGTTGGCGAATTGCAGCAACATCCCAGTGATCACATCGTCACCAAGCAGCGCTGGGGCGCATTCCTGGGCACGGATCTGCACGACTATTTGCGGGCGCGCGGTGTAACCCAAGTTCTCCTGACCGGCGTTGCGAGCAGCGCGGGCGTGGAATCGAGCGCACGCAGTGCCCACGATCTCGGCTACCACGTGGTGCTGGTCGTGGATGCGATGACCGACCGGGATGCCGACGCGCATCGTCATTGTCTCGAAAAGATCTTTCCGCGGCTGGGCGAGACCACCACTACCGATGCTGTACTGCAGCTGCTGAAACCGGCTCAGCTTTCACCGGCCTGATCTACAACGACGGCAGTTCGATATGGCGGGCCGTGTGGCCCGGCTAGGATCTAGTCGGCTGCTTGAAGATGATTCTTCAGGAAGGTGTCGAGCTCAGTCAGAATCTGAACTTGTATCACCTTTGAAGAGGTCCACTGAAAATAGCCTGGGAGCACTATGCTGGTGCCGTACTTACCGGCACCACTCAGGGCGTGCGCAAAGTCTTCAGACTGCTTTTCACCGGATCGGTAGATGAGCAGTATCGGTATTCTGATCGACTTGACTGAATTGATGGGCGAGATGGCCGCGAGCACGCCGGCATTCCAGCCGCCGATGCGAGCTGACGCCCAATCGCTGTCAATACTCCGGATGTTGCGTGTCAGGGCGCGCAGATCCGCTATTCCACTGATGCTGACAGCGCACGCGTAGAGGTCTGGCGTGAAAGCGGCGCCGGCCAGCGCGGCATATCCCCCGTACGCCGCACCCACGATGCAGACCCGGTGCGGATCGGCGACATGCTGCTCCACCAGCGTCTGAACGCCGTCAGCAATATCAGTTTGTATGCGGCCGCCCCACTGCCGGTCGCCGGCTGCGCGAAAGGCCTCACCAAATCCTGTTGAACCGCGGTATTCCGGCTGCAACACGGCATAGCCGCGGGAAGCAAGGAACTGGGAGAAAAAATTGAATGTCGGATAGTCGCGCGTGTCGGGATAGGCATGGGGAACTACGATCAGAGGAACGGGGGAGGTTGTCTTGCCTGGCGGTAGCGTGAGGTATGCCGGGATCGCTGCGCCATCCCGTGCTTTATAGGTGATTTCCCTCACTTCACCCAGGACGACATCGGAGAGCGTCGGGTATTCTTGCCCCGCAATCTGCGCGCCTTTGGTCGCAAAATCGACGAGGTAAAATACGGGTGGTTTCGAACCCGTTTCCACTTGCGCGAGCGCCTTGGCGCCATCCGCGGTCCAGCCATACAGCTCCACCAGCCGGTCGGGAAAAGAGTGCTTGAGGATTTCATGGCGCCGTCTTATCTCGGGATCCAGCCAGCGCACGGCGGCCTCGCTGCCGCTCACGTACACGCCAACGATGGCGCCGGTATGCGCATCCGTAATCGTGTTTGTTATGTCTGAGTCAGGATCCTCCGCCAAGAGTCGCAGTGGCGAGCCATCCAGGGGGAGCGCCCAGGCTGCCTGATGGGCGTGGCCATTCGTTGCCAGAAGTACCAGCGCCGATCCGTCGGGGAGCAGGCCGGTCAGGATCGGGGGTTTGACATCATCCTGGCGAAGAATCTCCCGCTTGTTGTCCTGGTCGCGAACCGCGAACACGTGATACGCGCTACGGCGCTGGTCCCAGTCCTCACGCGCAACGGCGTTGCCATCGCGGTCGACCACCCATCTCGTGGTCGAATCAGTACCGGTTTTGACAGGTGTCCAGGCTCCAGTTTGGGTGTCGACTTCCGACAGGAACTTGCCGCGCGCCATGATCACGGTGTGCGGCTTGGTGGTGACTGCGGAAACCAGGTTCCCAGAAGTTATTGGCGTGACCTTGTCAGCGGCCATATGGTAGGCAAGCGCGCCTAGTTTCTTGCCAGTGACGAAAACCAGGAGCGTATCGTCGTCGCTCCACAGGAGTTGGTAAGCCTCCGTGTCCTGCGTCATCGCCAAGGTGCGCTGAACCTTTTGGGCAGCCACGTCATACATCACGACGCGCAACTCGGGTTGAGCGTGATCTATCCACGCCAGCCAGCGACCACTGGGACTGAGTCGCAGCGTGGACTCTCCCGAAAGAGTGAATGCCTCAGGCGGTGGTGGCTGCGCCCCGGCGTACACGCCGTGTGAAGCGGTCGCGGCGAGCAGGGCGCACAGAACGCGCGCAATCCCAATCGCGACGCGGCGCGCCATCAGGTGTCCGCAGTCAGGCTGACCCGCGTCCGGCATCTCAGTGCAGCGCGAACGCCACCACCGCCGCCGGGCTGCTGCCGCCGAAGAACCCGGAAACCTGTCCCACGATTGATTTTATTCATGGATGCGTGCTCCCTTGCGTGCGGCCCAACGAGCTCGGGCGTGCTGCCGCGCTTGTAACACACTTCGTCCATTGGCGAAAATCGCAGGAAGTCTATTTTCGCGGACATCAACTTCGCTTCCGCCGGCCAAAGGCGGGGCTCGATGCGCACCCGCTGCGGTCACTTCAGCAGCCGAGCACTTCATGGCAAGGGTGGGCGCACGGGCTTTGGCCGGCTGCGGCGGTGCCACCCGGCTCGACAGGCTCCGCAGCGGCATCTATGTTACCGGGATGATCCCGCTGCCCCACATGCCGGCAATGGACCTCGCGCTGTCGATCGCCTTGGGTGTTGGGCTGGCGGCGGCGGTTGGTTTCCGCGTGTTTCTGCCGATGCTGGTGCTGAGCATCGCCGCCTACAGCGGGCACCTGACTCTGAGCAGCGGCTTTGCGTGGCTCGGCAGTGCTCCGGCGATCGTGATGCTCGGGGTGGCGGCGATTGTCGAGATCCTCGCGTACTACATTCCCGGAGTCGATAACCTCCTGGATGCGATCGCAGCCCCCGCAGCCCTCATTGCCGGCACCGTGGTCTCGGCTGCGGTCATGACGGATCTGCCGCCGATCGTGAAGTGGACCACCGCCGTGATCGCCGGCGGCGGCGCTGCGGGTCTCACCCAAGGGCTGACGTCGCTCCTGCGGGCGAAATCCACCGTCATGACCGGCGGCCTCGGCAATCACGTGCTGGCGACCGGCGAGTGGGGTGGCGCACTGCTGGTGTCATTGCTGGCGCTCGCCTTCCCGGTCGTCGCGGTGGCGCTGGTGGCGGTATTCTGCTGGTTCGCAATCAGGCTGGTGCGGCGTCTGTTCCGGAAGGAATCGCCGGCCGCAGCCAGCATCCCCGGGGCCACGCCCAGCGCCCCGCCCCCGCTCGCGAAGCTTAGCCGCTAACGGCGCCGCGCGCTCACAACCGCGGCGAGGGCACGTCTTTCGCCGCGGTCCGCAGGCATTCGCGCAGGGCGCTGGCGGCCGGCGGCAGATCCCCCGGGGCGCGCACGATCACCCCCACCGGACTTTCGAGCGACTTGAGCTTTACCGGCAGGATTGCCAGCAGGCCGTGTTCGACGTCATCGAGCGCCACGTGATAGGGCATCACGCCGACGCAGTCGGATTTGCGCAGCAGCACGCGGTTGGTGAGGATCGACATCGACTCGATGACGTTCTTCGGCAACGTCGTACCGGCGTCGATGAAGGCGCGCTCGATCTGCCGGTGCAGCGCGGTCTCCGGCAATGGCAGGAGCCACGGCTCATTCGCCAGATCGCGCAGCGCGAGGCGTCGCTTGCGCGTCAGCGGGTGACCGCGGCGCACCACGACGCAGATTGGCTCGGCGTAGAACTCCTCGTAGACGAGTGCGCGGCTGTGCCCTTCGGTCGGCAGCCGCCCGAGCACCATGTCGAGATCGCCCGCCAGCAGCGCCGGCATGAGGATGTCGTAGGTGCCGACGATCACGCTGATCGCGACCCCCGGGCGCTCTTTCTTCAGCAGCACGATGGCGTCGGGCAGGACGCTGGCGGAGGCTGCCAGCAGCGTGCCGACAGTCACCTTACCGCTGTAGCCGACGCGCAGGTTCTCGAGTTCCTCGGCCGCGTGCCGCAGCTGCGCCAGCAGCACCTTGGCGTGGCGGGCGAAGATTTCCCCATACTCGGTCGGCTCGATGCCGCGGTTGCTGCGCTCGAACAGCTTCAGCCCCAGGGTCATCTCGACGTCCTGCAGTGCCTTGGTGAGCGTCGGCTGGGTGAGGCTCAGGCGTTTTGACGCCTTGAGGATGCTGCGGCAGTCGTAGATTTCAGCAACCAGCTCCAGGTGGCGCAGGCGGAACTTGCGCGCGATCCAGCGCTCCAGGCGTGATGAGCTCATGCGCCATCATAAGCGCTAGGCGCTGCGCCGCGCCCCTACGCCGCGCGCCATCGGGGCCGCGTCCGCGTCCAGTCCGAAGAACGCCGTGGCGTTGGCGTGCAGGAGCTTGCCGCGCACGCGCGGCGGAAGGCTGGTGTCGGAACCGATCAGCTTGCCGACCTGCTGCTCCCCGAGCGGGAAGGGGTAATCCGATCCCAACATCACGCGGTCCTCGCCCATGGTCTTGATGAGAAATGCGAGCGCGTCGGAACTGAACACGGCCGCATCGACGCAGAAGCGCTCGACGTAGGAAGACGGCAGCTGCGGACAGTCTTCGCGCACGATGTCCCGGTGCCGCCAGGCGTTGTCGACCCGCCCGAGGAGGTAAGGGAAGCTGCCGCCGCCGTGCGCGAAACACAGCTTCAGCGAGCGCGGCAGGCGTTCGAATGCGCCGGACAGGATCAGCCACAGAATCGACAGCTGCGTTTCGGCCGGCATCGACACCAGCCACGGCAGCTGGTACTTCGGCATGCGCTCCTGCGCCATCATGTCCCACGGGTGCACGAACACCGCGGCGCCCTCGGCCGCGCAGTGCTGCAGGAAAGTGATGATGCCCGCGTCGTTGAGCTCACGCGGCCCCACGTGGTTACCGATCTGCACGCCGATGTGTCCGTCGGCCATCGCACGGCTCACCTCGCGGCAGGCAAGCTCCGTATCCTGCAGCGGCACCTGGCACAGGGATTTCAGCCGCCGCGGCGCGTGCGCGCACAGCTCGCGCGCGCCGTCGTTGAAAATCCGCGCGCACTCGAGCGCCTGTACGGCCGGACGCTGATAGGCGAACAAGAGCGGCGTCACGCACATGATCTGTACGTCCACGCCATCGCGGTCCATGGCTTCAAGACGCACAGCCGCATCCCAGCAGGCGGAGCCGACCGGGCGAAACTCACTGTCGCCGAGCATCAGCATCGCCTTGCCGTCACCCAAGTGCTTCATCGACGGCCAGTCGGCCCCGCCGAAGCGCGCCGCCAGGTCCGGCCAGGCGCGCGGCAAAAAATGCGAATGAATGTCGACCATTTTCATCGCGTGTCTCTCCTCCGCCAGGCCACAACCTTGATTTCAATGCGCAGGTGCGGATGCGGCAGCTCGGCCACCGCCACCGTGGTGCGCGCCGGACCCTCGTAACCGAAGAACTCGCCGTACACCTCGTTGTAACCGGGGAAGTCCTGCATGCTCACAAGGTAGGTGCTGACCTCGACCACGTCGGCAAGCGTCGCGCCGGCGCTGGCGAGAATGTCGCGGATGTTCTCGATGACCGCGCGCGTCTGGGCGCGGATGTCGAACACGTAACCACCAGCTGTGTCAGGTTGCGCGCCGGCGATGGAGTCATCCGCGCGCCGGGAGCTCGTGCCCGAGACGAATATGAAATCCCCGGCGCGCCGGAAATGCGGAAATGCGCCGCGCGGCTTCGCCATACCCGGGATAACCGCACTGGCTGCCGGCGCGTGCGCACCTGCGCCTTTCGGTGCCCCGCTCACAGCTTCACGCAGATGTTCATGGGTTCGGAGAAGAACGCCAGTGAATGCGCCCCGCCCTCGCGGCCGATCCCGGACAGCTTCACGCCGCCAAACGGGGTGCGCAGGTCGCGCAGGAACCAGTCGTTGACCCAGGCGATGCCGACCTCCATCTGCCGCGCCACGCGATGCGCGCGCTGCAGGTTCGAGGTCCAGACCGCGGCCGCGAGCCCGTAGCGGGTGTCGTTGGCCATGTGGATCACCTGCTCCTCGGAGTCGAACGGCGCCACGTGGCACACCGGCCCGAAGATTTCCTCACGCACACAGCGCGCGCGCTCCGGCAGTCCGGTGAGGATCGTCGGTTCAATGAACGCGCCCTGGTCGCGCTCATCGCCAAAGGACGGCACGCCACCGCCGCAGACGATCGCGGCGCCCTCCTCGCGGGCGAGCCGGTAGTAGGAAAGCACCTTGTCGCGATGCGCGCGCGAGATCAGAGGCCCCATGTCAGCGTCCTCGAAGGGTCCGCCGACCTTGAGCGCGCGTGCTCCTTTGGCAAGCGCCTCGACAAAGCGCGCGAAGATCGCCCGCTCGACGTACACCCGCTCGGAACACAGGCACACTTGGCCGGTGTTGGCGAATACCGAGCGCATGGTGCCGGCGAGCGCCGCCTCAAAATCCGCGTCCGCGAAGACAATGGCGGCATTCTTGCCGCCGAGTTCGAACGACAGCGCCTTCACCGAGTCGGCGGCGCTCTTCATGATGGCCGCCCCGGTGGCGGACTCGCCCGTGAAGGCGATCGCATTCACATCCGGATGAGCCGCCAGCGCCGCACCCGCGGAGTCCGGTCCGAATCCGTGCACCAGGTTGAACACCCCCGGCGGCAAGCCGACCTCCTGCATGACCTCCGCGAGCAAAGCTGCCGAGGAAGGGGTCTCCTCCGAGGGCTTCGCCACCACGGTGTTGCCGCAGGCAAGCGCCGGTGCGACCTTCCATGTCAGGAGCAGGAACGGCAGATTCCACGGCGCAATCACCGCCACTACGCCGACGGGCTTGTGGACCGAGTAGTTGAGGGCGCCGCGCCCGTCCGGGGTTGCGGTTTCGAAGCACTCGGAGGGTCGCGCGAGCGCGAGATCCGCGTAAGCACGGAAATTCGCTGCCCCACGCGGGATGTCGAGCGTGCTCGCCTGCTTGAGCGTCTTGCCGGTATCGGCAATCTCGGCGCTCACAAACTCGGCAAAGCGCGCCTCGATCCGCTCCGCGACCTTGCGCAGGAGCTCACAGCGCGCAGCAGTGGACATGCGTCCCCAGGGGCCCCGCAGCGCCGCGCGCGCCGCCTGCACCGCGCGGTCAACGAGCGCGGCATCCGCCTCGGTGACCGAGCCCAGAACACGCCCGTTGACGGGATTGATATTCGCGAAGGCCTTGCCCTGGCGCAGGTACGCCCCGCCAATCAGGCATGGCAGCTGCTGGCCGGCAAAAGGATACGGATCCGCGGAGGTGGGGCTGCGCACCGCGCGATTCTAGGCAGGTCGCGCCTTGCGAAAATAATCGTTTTTTGCCCCGTTGGTATGCAGATTATCTATAGCAGAAATCAGCCAAAGATCGCCTTGCGCCGCGCCAGGCTTGCCGCGCTCCAGACTTCCTTGCTGCTGTAGTACTGCGGCACCGCCCGGGCACCTTGAGGCAGCACCAGCCAGGGCTGCTTGGATTCGGTGTAGATATGAATATCGGGAGGGAAGCGGTCCGGCTCATCAAAGGTGCCGACGCGCACGAAGCGCAACTTGTCCCCCGCCCCGCCGTAGTTGCTCCACAGCGCCACCTGGCACTTGGGGCAGCGCGCCACCTTCTGGCCCTTGCCACTGTTGCTCGGTGTGTCGATGAGGTCGGGGGTCCCCTGCAGGCTCTGCATGCGATCCGCCTCGATCAACGCGTTGAGCACAAACGCGGAGCCGGTCTCGCGCTGGCACCATCGACAGTGGCAGCAATGCACGATGAGCGGCGCACTCGTCATGCGGTAGCGCACCGCGCGGCAAGTGCAGCCGCTATCGGCGGTGAATGCGGACGGTTCATTCATGGATGTTCAGCCCGGCTGAAAATGCTCCACCACCGGGGGCCCCTGCAGAAACGGCGCAAGCTGCGCACGCCACTCACCGAAGGCCGGCGAACCGCGAAAACCCACGGTGTGATCCTCCAGGCTGCGCCAGCGGATGGTCAGAGCGTAACGGTTGGGGGCTTCGATCGAGCGGCGTAATTCGTGCGAAACATAACCGGGGCTGGCGCTGATCAGGCGCACGGCCGCCGGAAACACCTGCTCAAACGCACCCTCCGTGGAGGGGCGTACCGTGATCATCGCCAACTCGAGAATCATGTGGACACCCAAACCGCGCCCGACTGCGTGCGGATCTCGGCTGCATCAGTCACCGCCGGGAGCCCCTCCCGGCGGGAACCAAGCTACGACCTAGTGCGTCATCGGCGCGGGTACGGCGCCCGCGGCAGGTGCGTCCGCCGCCGGGTGACTCGACAGGCAGTCCTTCATGAAGGACTTGCGCGCATCGCCCGTCAGTGCCTTGGTCTTCGCATCCGCATTGCAGCTCTTCATCTTTTCCTGCTGGCTGCTCTTCTTATCCATCGCGGCAGCGGGATGGTTGGACAGACAGTCTTTCATGAACGCCTTGCGGTCGTCGCCCGTCAACGACTTCGCTTTCGCGTCCGCGTTACAGGTCCCCATTTTTGTTTGCTGCGCGGTCTCGTCGGCCACGGCGAACTGCCCTGCTCCCAGAGCCAGCACCGCGCCAACAGCCACGAGCCATATCGAACGTGTCATACAATCTCCTTTGCGAACAGGACGGGATAAACCACAACATGTTACCCCCAACACGGCTGGCTACTCCATGTCCGGGTAAGGACCCCTGCCACCCTCGGCGATAAAGCGGTCGATCCGGACCGTCAGCACCGGCAGCGGCACCGACCCCAGCTCCAGTACCGCATCGTGAAAGGCGCGGATATTGAAGCGCGCGCCGAGCGCGTGTTCGGCGCGGCTGCGTGCCTCGAGAATGGCCCGTTCGCCCAGGTAATACGACAGGGCCTGCCCGGGCCAGGTGATGTAACGATCGATCTCGGTATCGATCTCGTGCTCGGGAAGCGCGGTGTACTGGCGGAAATAATCCTGCGCCTGCGCCCGCGTCCAGCCTTGCGAATGGATGCCCGTGTCCACGACGAGGCGGGCGGCACGCCAGATCTGGTAGCCGAGCATGCCGAAGCGGTCATAGGGAGTGTCGTAGAGGCCCATCTCCAGTCCCAGCCGCTCGCAGTACAGCGCCCACCCCTCCCCGTAAGCAGACAGATAGCTCAGCTGGCGAAACGCCGGCTGATCCTTGTGCTCCATGGCAATCGGTATCTGAAATGCGTGTCCGGGCGCGGACTCGTGCAGCGTGAGCGCGGTGAGGTTGTAGAGCGGCCGGCTCTTGAGGTCATAGGTGTTGAGAAGATACACGCCCGGGCCAGCGCGCCCGGCCGTGTAAAAGGGCGCCAGATCCTCTGGCACGGGCTTGATGGTGAAGCGCGCGCGCGGCAGGTAGCCGAAGAACTGCGCCGCCTTGCCGTCAAAGCGCTTGGCGATCCACGCCGCCCGCATCAGCAGCTCCTCGGGGGTCCTGGCGTAGAAGCGCGGGTCGGAGCGCAGCATCGCGAGGAATGCCGGAAACTCGCCCTTGAAACCGCTCGCGTGCATCGCCGCGAGCATCTCCTCGTGCAGTCGCGCCACCTCGGCGACGCCCAGATCATGGATCGCCCCCGGATCCAGATCGAGCGTGGTGAACTCGCGGACCTTGCCGCGGTAGTACTGCTTGCCATCCGGCAGGTCGGCCGCGGCGATCGTGGTCCGCATCCCGGGCACATACTCGGTGCGCATGAACTTGAGCAGTTCCCGGTAGGCGGGCTGCACCACATCCCGGATCACGGCGACCGCCTCGGTGCGCAGCTGCGCCTGCCTGTCGGCCGGCACACCTGCCATCTCCTGGAACGGCGTATAGAAAAGACTCGCTTCCGGGGTGGCCTCCGTCACCGCCGTGATGGAGCTGTCGCGCCCGTCCATGGTGACACGCGGCGGGGTAAAGCCGCGCTTCATGCCGGCGCGCATCTCGTCCATCTGCTCGTGGAAGTAGCGCGGGATGTCGCGCATCTGTGCCAGCCAGTGGCGATAGTCGTCGAGGGTGCGGAACGGCCGGCGTGCCGTGTAGCCGATATCCGTCCAGAAAGAACTGTCGGAATTGGCGGGCATTTCGAAGTCGCGGAAGCGCTGGTTGGCGATCAGCACGACGATCTGCGCCCGGTAGATATCGAAGTTCACCTGTTCCTTCACGGAGAGGCTCGCGCGCGGGATCGCATCGAGCTCACGCAGCACATCCTGCCAGTACTTCAGCCGCATCGCCTGCGCGGCGGGATCCACCTTCGGCAGGTGATCGGAGATCGGCCCGCTGCTGTCCTCGTCATCCGGAATCTGCCCCATGCGCCACTGCCACTCGCGCGTGTAGATCGCCCGCAGGCGTGCGTCGGCAGAGAGTGCGGGCGCGCGCCGGGCGCAGGCGCTCAGGCCCACGCAGGTGAGCGCGAGTGCAGTCACCGTCAGTGCCGCCGTTGAAACACGCATGGGACCCAGCATACTGCAATCGTTGCGCACCGCCTCCGCCCCCGGTACAAGGACTCCTCAATGAGAGCAATACTCGCGATCAGTTGTGGCGCAAGCCTGGGGGCGCTGTTGCGCTGGTGGCTCGGCACGACGCTGAACGCACAATTCCCGGAGGTTCCACCCGGCACGCTGGCGGCCAACCTCATCGGCGGTTATGTGGTGGGGCTCGCGGTCGCGTTCTTTGCGACCTACTCGGCACTCTCTCCGGAGTGGCGGCTGTTCGTGATCACCGGGTTCTGCGGCGGTCTCACCACGTTTTCGACTTTTTCCGCCGAAATAGTCGGGCTCATGCAGCAGGGACGCCCCGGCTGGGCGCTGGGCGCCGCCGCGACGCATCTGGTGGGTTCGGTGATCATGACGTTCGCGGGCATCGGCACCGTTGCCCTGATGCGCGGTTGAGGTCTATGCAAGGCTCGTTTCTCAGATTCTACGTGCACGAGGGCCAGCGGCATCACGGGCGCCTGGTTTGGGAGTGGCTGCTCGAGAAGGCCAACGGCCTCGGCATCGGGGGTGGTTCGGCGTTTCGCGCCATGGCGGGCTTCGGCCGCCATCACGTACTGCACGAGAGCCGTTTCTTCGAACTCGCCGGTACCCTCACTGTGGAGGTGGAGTTCATCGTGACGGATGCGCAGGCGGCGCAGCTCATAGAGCTCGTGCGCGCCGAGAAGCTGCGCCTTTTCTACGCGTGTGTTCCGGCACTCTTTGGCGTCATCAACCCCGACTCCGCCGACCCGCCCGCACTGACGCAGCCTGACTAGTCAATCGGCCGAAATCGCAGGAAGCGATTTCGGCGGACAGTAGTTCCGTTTCCGCCGGCCAAAGGCGTGACTTTGGCCGGCTTGCGACGGTGCCCGCGCTGTGTTCAGGTCCTGACTAGCGGCCGCGCTCGATGGTGTGCAGGGGCACGGCGGGCGAGGCGCCCAACACCGGGCGGTCAGCTTCCGGGGCCGTAAGCGGCTGGCACTCTTTCAGGGAAGCGAGGCAGCGCGCGGCAAGCTGCTGATACTCGCGCGTCCCGGTGGCCTTCCAGGCGATCTCCTCGGGCTTGAGTTCCCGCACGACGCGCGCCGGGATCCCCGTCACCAGCGTGCGCGGCGGTACGACAAAGCCGGCACGCACAAAACTCGCCGCGCCCACGATGGCCTCCTCTTCCACCACCGCCTCGTCCATGACGATCGCGCCGATGCCGATCAGCGCGCCGCGCCGGATGGTGCAGCCATGCAGCACCGCGCCATGCCCGATGTGGGTGTCCTCCTCCAGCAGGGTGGTGCGCGCCGGGAAGGTGTGCAGCACACATGAGTCCTGCACGTTGGAACCGTTGCCGATGATGATGCGGCCCAGGTCACCACGCAGCGAAGCGCACGGACCGATGTAACACCGCTCGCCGACGATCACATCGCCGATGAGAACCGCCTGCGGGTGTACGAAGGCGCCTGGCGCCACGACCGGAATGAGCCCGTCGACTGAGTAAATGGCCATGGTGAGCGCGCCTCAGCCCGGGCGTCCCCTGGCCTGCCTGGCGCGCATGGCGGCGCGGAATTCCTCCGACTGCAGCCGCTCGGCGAAAATCTTCGCCTCCGCGTCAATCCGCGCCAGCACCTGCGCCGGGTCGCCGCGCAGCAAGCGGCGTGCGGCGAGCAGCGCTTCCAACGGCTGCGCCGCGATAGCACGCGCCAGCGTACGCGCCTCGCCGATGAGCTCAGCATCCTCCACCACGCGGTTCACGAGTCCCATGGAGTGCGCGCTCGCCGCGTCGAACGGCTTACCAAGCAGCAGCAGCTCCGCGGCGCGCTGCTGGCCCACCAGCCGCGGCAGCAACAGCGAGCTGGCGGCCTCGGGAACCAGGCCCAGCGCCACGAAGGGCATGGAAAACACCGTGCTTCGCGCCGCCACGACGAGGTCGCAATGCAGCAGCAGCGTCACGCCGATGCCGACGGTCTGCCCGTGCGCAGCCGCCAGCAGCGGCTTGCCGAAGGTGGCGAGCGAGCGCATCAGCCTGATGATGGGGTTGTCGCCGTCGAACTTCAGGCCGCCGAGAAAATCATTGAGGTCGTTACCGGCGGTGAAGCCGGCGCCCTCACCGCCCAGGAGTACCGCGCGCACCGTCGTGTCAGCCTGCGCCTGCGCGAGGGCACTGCACAGCGCCTCGTACATCGCGAGGGTGATGGCGTTGCGCTTCTCTGGACGATTGAGGCGTATTTCGCACACGCCGTCCGCGCTGGACACCAGGATCTGGGCGCTCACGTGGTCGCTACTGCGCCTGCGGTGCAGCGGCCGGTGCGTGCGCGCGAAAGTCGACGTCGCTGTCCGCCGCCAGCCACACGAGTGCCGCCCAGGCGGCCACGTTCTGATCGAGCTGCTGGCGGTCGATCTTGTCGAGCGTGTCGTCAGGGGTGTGGTGGATATCGAAGTAGCGCGTACCGTCCTGCATCAGGTCAAAAGCCGGGACGCCCGCCTCCACCGACGGCCCGATGTCGGTTTCCCCCTTGGCGGGTTCCTTTGCCATCAGCACCCCGATGGGTGCCAGCACGCGCGCGACCGTGCGCGCGAAGTCGCTGTTCGCAACCGCCGCCGGCAGCGCCACGCCGTAGACGCGATCAGCGCCAAAGTCAGTCTCGCCTGCGATCACGTGCGTCGCCAGCTCCGCCTTGTGGTTGTCCACATAGGCATGCCCACCGAAGGCGCCAAACGGCGCCACCGGCTGTGCCACTTCTTCAGAGCCGAACAGCACCACGCGGACGGTCCGGCGCGGCTTGTGCGGCAGGTCGCGGATGAGCTTGGCAGCCGCGACCATGATGGCCGTGCCAGTACCGTCATCGATCGCGCCCGTGCCCTGGTCCCAGCTGTCCAAATGCCCGCCGATCAGCACCACGCCGGGGGATTTGTCGCGGCCGCGTACGTCCGCCACCACGTCCTGCGAGTGGGCGCCGGTCACGTAGGAGGCGCCCGAGAAGAGTTTCACACGCACCGTCTCACCGAGGGCCGCGATGCGCTCGATCTGGTCGGCGTCCGGATTCGAGAGCGCGAAGCACGGCAGCGGCACGCGTCCATCCACGTAGCGCGTGGTGCCGGTATGGGCAATACGGTGATTGTCGGTGCCCAGCGAGCGCAGCAGGTAGGCGATGGCGCCGCGACGCGCCGCCTCCCCCGGTCCATCGGCGCGCGCCGCAAACCCCGGCCCGTAGCCCGCACCGTCCTGCATACGCACCATGCGGTACGCGACCATGGCGATCTTGCCGTTGAGGGATCCGGGAGCCGCGGCCTTGAGCGCCTCGAAGCTCGGGAAAATCACGACGTCGCCTTCGAGCCCTGCGGCGGGCGTCGGCGGAGATTCCCCGAGCGCCGCCACAACCAGCGGCTGCACCGAGGGTGCGACGATTTCCGCGTGTTCGGGCCCACGCACCCACGCCGTGATCGGGAACGTCTCGATGTGTACGTTCTCGAAGCCGAGCGCTTTGAGGCGCGCGGCGGCCCATTCGGCCGCGTCGTGCTCGTTCGCAGAGCCCGCCGGGCGAGGCCCGAAGCGGCTCGTAAGTTCACTCACCCAGCTGTAGGCCACATCGTGGCCTGCCATCGCGGCATCGCGCAGCTGCACGGCCACTTCTTCGGCAGAGGGAGTGGACGCGCCAGGCGCGGCGGGCGCGCCAGCAGCAGTGACAGCCGCACCGGCGGCGAGCATCAGGAGACAGGCGATCGCGGATTTGTGGCGCACGGCGGGCTTTCGATCTGGCGGTAAGGGAGCGCGCATTCTACGCAAGCGCTCCCGCGCGCACCATGCGAGCGCGGTTTGCGGTTACTTTGGCAGTTGCGCGATCGGCAGCGGCGTGGCCAGGTGAAAGCCCTGGGCAAAGTCCACGCCGATGCGCTGGAGTTCCTCGAGCACCGCCTGGCTCTCGACGCACTCGGCCACCGTGGCGATCCCCAGGGCGCGCCCGACCTTGCTGATCGCCTCGACCATGCTGCGGTTGACCGGGTCATCGGTGACGTGGCTGATGAACTGCCCGTCGATCTTGAGGAAATCCACCGGCAACGCCTTCAGGTACACGAAGGACGAGACGCCGGTACCGAAATCATCGAGCGCGAAGCGGCTGCCACGATTCTTCAGCTCGCTCATCAGGAAGCGCGCGTTGGCGAGGCTCGTGACCGCGGCGGTCTCGGTGATCTCGAAGCACAGCGCGCGGGCAATCGCCGGCTCCGCCACGCTCTGCAGCATGAAGTCCACGAACGACTGCTCGTTGAGGGAGGTGCCGGACAGATTCACCGCCAGCAGCGGCAGCGTCTCACCCTGGCGCAGGCGGTGCGTGAGGAGCGCAATCGCCTGGCCGACCACCCAGCGGTCAATCACCGACATTATGTTGTAGCGTTCCGCCGCCGGTATGAACTCGCTCGGCATCACCAGCTCACCCGAGTCATCGCGCAGCCGCACCGTCAGCTCGTAAAACGCCCGCGAGGCTGGCGCGGCGATCGAAACGATCGGCTGGAAGAACAACTCCAGGCGCTGCTCTTCGACCGCCCGTGTAACCCGCGACACCCAGTGCATCTCGCGGTGTTGATGCGAGACGCCGTCCGCCTCGTAGACGTGGATACGGTTGCGGCCGGCGTCCTTGGCGGCATAGCAGGCGATGTCGGCGGCGCTCATGACGCTGGCGACATTCTCGGTCTCGGCGCTGATCTGCACGATGCCGATGCTGGCGCCCACCGACAGTGTGTTGGTGCCCCACACGAAGCGAAAATCACGGATCGCCTGGCGCGCGGCCTCGGCGATGCGCACGGCCTGCTCGGGCGTGCAACTCTCGAGCAGCACCCCGAACTCGTCCCCGCCCAGGCGCGCGATGGTGTCGGAGGTGCGCACACGGGTCTGCAGCAGCCCGGTCACGTCGCGCAGCAGCCGGTCGCCGGCCTGGTGGCCGCAGGTGTCGTTGATCACCTTGAACTGGTCGAGGTCTATGTAGAGGAGCGCGTAGGAGCCCTCCTCGCGCTGCGCGGCGAGCAATGCCGCGTGCAGCCGGTTGTCGAATTCACGGCGGTTGATGAGGCCGGTGAGCGCATCGTGGCTCGCCTGCCACGAGAGTGCGCGCTTCAGGCGCCGCTCCCTGGTGACGTCATGGAACACGACCACGGCGCCGATGACACGGCCCTGGCGGTCGCAGATGGGCGCGGCGGACTCCTGGATCGCAACCTCGGTGCCGGAGCGCGTGATCAACACCGAGTGGTCAGCGGCGGTGCCGCTTTCCCCGCGCCCCAGCGCGCCGGCGAGCGAGTTACCGATCGGTTCCCCGCTCAGCTCATCGACGAGCTTCAGCACCGCGCCGAGCGGCTGACCGCGCGCCTCGCTCAAATTCCACGCGGTCAGCGTTTCGCCGACCGGATTGATGTATTCGATGCGCCCTTCGGCGTCGGTGGTGATTACCGCGTCGCCGATCGACTGCAGCGTCACCTGCGCGCGTTCCTTTTCGGCGAACACCGCCTGCTCGGCACGCTTGCGCTCGGTGATGTCGGCGATGGTGCCTTCGTAGCCGATGATCTCCCCACTGGCGTCGCGCATGGCGCGCGCGTTCTCGAGAATCACCACCTGCTGACCGTCGCGGCGGCGCATGAGGAACTCCGCGTCGCGGATCTCCCCTTCCGACTCGATGCGGCGGGTGAACTCGGCGCGGTCCGCCGGGTTCCAGTAGAGCGCCGCGGCGCCTGGCAGCGCGTACAGTTCCTCGGCGCTCTGGTAACCGAGCATCGCCACGAAGGCCGGGTTGACCGACAGTAGCCGGCCGCCGCGGCCGCTTTGGTACACCCCTTCCGCGATGCTCTCGAAGAGGCCGCGGAACTTGGCCTCGCTGCCGCGCAGCGCCTCCTCGCTGAGGCGCCGGCCGATGGCGATACCCGCGAGCTGCGCGGCGCGCGACATGATCTGTGACTCCTGCGGCGTCGGCAGTCCCGGCTGCGCGCGGTACACGCCCAGCGCACCCAGGAGGTTGCCGCCGGCCGCCTTGATGGGCGTCGACCAGGCCGCGCGCAGGCCCGCGGCGAGCGCGACCTCGCGCCGCTCGAGCCACTGGGGGTCGACAGCCACGTCCGACACCAGCAGCTGCTGTCCGAGATACACCGCCACGTCGGAACCGGCCAGCGCTGTGCGCACATCGTCGGTGAGCTGTGGGGCTACCTGGTGGGTGAAGCTCTGGCCACCCTCGGCGAGCACGCTCACAGAACACACTGTGCCAACGCCCACCGATTCAACCAGCCGCGTGATCGCGGCCAGCACCTGCGGCAGCGGCACATTACCGGTGATCTGTTCAAACACCTCGCGCTCGGCGGCCGCCATGCGCTCGCTGCGTTTGCGTCCGGATATGTCTGCGATGCTGCCGCGCACCAGGTGGCGGTTGCCGCTCGGAATGCGCACCAGCCGCACTTCGCACATGATCTCCCGGTTGGCAGCATCACGGCACAGCCATTCGAAAATCTGCGGCTCGCCCGCGAGCGCCTGCTGCACGTAGGTGCGCGCGCGCTGCAGGGAGGGCTCCCCGTCGGGTTGCAGCGTCGGACTCAGGTCCACCGGACCGACCGCGAGCAGCCGCTCGCGATCCAGGCCAAAGAGTTTCTGCGCGTTCTCGTTGGCGTCCACGAAACGCGCGGTGTCGACATCGAGTACTACAATCGCCTCGGGCGCGTGATCAACCAGCAGTCGGTAGCGCGCCTCGCTCTCGCGCATCGCCTGCTCGGATTCGCGCCGCTCGGTCACGTCGCGCAGGCACAGCACGAACATTTCGCGCCGCGAGGTCGGCGCCTTGCTCACCGCGATTTCGGCGGCAAAGGTCTGGCCGTCCTTGCGCCGCGCCCATTGTTCGCTGGCGGCAAGGTCGAGGACGGTATCGCCAAGCGCCTCGGCGAGGCGCTGCAGCGCCTGTGGAATCGTCTCCCCGGCTAACGCCAGCTGCGGAAGCAGTACCTCAACGCCACGGCCCACCAGCTCCGCCTCGGCGTAGCCGAAGACCCGTTCGCCGGTGGGATTGAAGGTGCGGATGGCGCCGTCGCCATCAAGCGCCAGCACCACGTCCTTGATGTGATCGAGAATGACCTGCAGGTGCTCGGAGCTCTGCGCGCGCGCTTCCAGCGCCAGCGCCCGCGCCTCGTCTGCCATGAGGCGCATGGATTCGACGACGCCGCGCCGCTCGGTGTCTATGGCCTGGTAGTGGGTATTGATCAGTCGCAGCAGCATCGCGACGTCCGGGGTCGCGTTACCGGTGCGCAGCTGCACTTCGCGCAGCTGCGCACGCAGCTGCGGATGCAGATCGGAACTGTCCTCACCGCGCGGGCGTGCGTCGGCCCTGACGAGGGTGGTCGTCGCACCGGTGGCCGCTTCAGCGGCACGCTGCAGGGTCCGGGGGTTTGACATAAGGAGGCAAGAAGCCCAAGAACGATCATACGGGCCGCACAGGGGATCCCCCGTGAAGCCCCTCGCGGTTCTGTTGAACGAGGCTTAGGTTCTATTGCCCCGCAGCGGCGGGATGGGATGCCCCTGTCTGACCGGGGTCAGCGGATGGCGCTTTGGCGGGCACCTCCGGGAAGCCTGCGCCTGCGATTATGGGCATGGAGAACGCCTGGCTCGTGCTCTGGCCGGTCGAGTCCACGACCAGCACGGCGGTCAGGTTGAAGATCCCATCCCGCTTCGGAAGCAATTTCACACTGTGATGGATCGGGGTGCCTTCCACCGGCTTATCGGCGGCCGGGATGTCCTGCCCGCTCACTATATCGAGCCCGTCATCGGCGGTGATCTTGCCCGTGATGCGGTCCACGTTGCCGTACACCGGCACGATCACCACATCCACGTCGACCGGTTGCGCCACTTCCGGGCGCCCCTGCAGTTCAAATTTCAACTGTACCGAGGAGGGTCCGGCACCCCGGGGCGCAACCCCGGCCACCATTCCGGGGGACAGGCCGTCAGGCTGCGCCGCCCTGGCGTGGCTCTGTTTCACAGCGTGGCCCGCGCCCGGCTTACCCCCCGAACCACACCCAACGAGGACAGTCGCGAGGCCGAGGACCGCTCCCACACCGATAATCAGGTTGCGCATGGGCGAACAATAGCGCGTCCGCACACCGGCGCGCACGTGCGTGGTTCGCCACTTTGAGCTACCCGCCGCGCAGCAGCGGCGGGTCATCGATCGCCTCGATCTGCTCGGTAAGATCCCGCAAATACCCCTCCCAGTAGCGCGCCTCGCCGAACCAGGGAAAGGCGCGTGGAAAGGCGGGGTCACGCCAGCGATGCGACACCCACGCAGCGTGATGCAACATGCGCAGTCCCCGCAGCGGCTCGATGAGTTGCAGCTCCCTGAAATCCAGCGTCGCGAACTGCTGATACCCTTCGAGCAGGTCCGCCCATTGCCGCTGCTGCTCGGCGGGCGACCCGGAGATCATCATCCACAGGTCCTGCATGCGCGCGCCCATCGCGCAGTCATCCAGATCGACGAACACCGGCCCATGCTCGTTCCACAAGAGGTTGCCGAGATGGCAGTCGCCGTGGACACGGATCGCGCGCACCTCGGCGGCGGCAGAGAACGCTTCGCTCACGCGCTCGAGCAGCGCGCCGCTGATGGCCGCATAGCGCTCGCGCAGCGCATCCGCGAGCAGCACGCTATCGCGCACCTGCGCACGCGCCTGCCAGCCGAGCCGCTCGACGTCAATCCGCGGCCGCACCTGGAAGGGCCGCGTGGCGCCGATCTGGTGCAGCCGCGCAAGAGCGCGGCCGAGGATCTGGCGCGCCTCGGGAGCATCGAGCTCGGGGGCGTGCCCGCGCATCCACGGGAAGGCGGCGAAGCGAAATTCACGGTAGCGGCACAGCGTAGCTCCGCCGAGCACCAGCGGCGCCGCGACCGGCAGCTCCGCGGCGGCCAGCTCGTGCGTGAAGGCGTGTTCTTCATCGATCTGCGCATCGCTCCAGCGTCCCGGGCGATAGAACTTCAGCACCAACAGTCCCTGGCCGGCGCCGATCTGGTAGACGCGGTTCTCGTAGCTGTTGAGTGCGAACAGCCGCCCGTCGGGATCCAGGCCCGCGGCGGCCGCGGCCTCGAGCACCACCTCGGGCGCCAGCCCCGCAAAAGGTTGCGGACCGTCAGCGCCCGTTTTGTTTATCATCTGCGGCATGAGTCACCCGAGCATATTAGTCACCGGCGGCGCCGGCTACATCGGCAGCCATGTAGTGCTGCAGTTGCGCGCGCGCGGCGAGCGGGTGGTGGTACTTGATGACCTGTCGCGCGGCTTTCGCCAGGCGGTACTGGATGCGCCGCTCGTGGTCGGCAAGGTCGGGGATCGCGACACGGTCGCAAGTGTGTTGCGCGAGCACGCGGTCGATACGGTGATGCACTTTGCCGCCTACACCATCGTACCGGAGTCCGTCAGCGAGCCGCTGAAGTACTACGGCAACAACACCTGCTCGACACGCACACTGCTGGAATGCTGTGTTGGCGCCGGCGTGCGCCACTTCGTGTTCTCCTCCACCGCGGCGGTGTATGGCATCCCCGCAGAGGGCAGCGCCGCGGAGAGCACGCCCACCGCCCCGATCAATCCCTACGGCACCTCCAAACTCATGTCCGAATGGATGCTGCGGGATGTGGCCAGCGCCTCGCCGCTGAAGTACGTCGCGCTGCGCTACTTCAACGTCGCCGGCTCCGACCCCGCCTGCCGGATCGGGCAGGCGAGCCCGGATGCGACGCTGCTCGTGAAGGTCGCCTGCGAGGCCGCGGTCGGCAAGCGCGCGGAGGTTGCCATCTTCGGCAACGATTACGCCACGCCCGACGGCACCGGCGTGCGTGACTACATCCATGTGGAGGACCTCGCCATGGCCCACCTGGACGCGCTCCAATACCTGCGCGGCGGCGGCGCCTCGACCACGCTGAATGTGGGTTACGGCCACGGCTACAGCGTGCGCCAGGTGCTCGCGGCCGTGGAGCGGGTGTCCGGCAAGCGCCTGAAGGTGCGTGAGCAGCCGCGGCGCGCCGGCGATCCCCCGGCACTCATCGCCCGTGCCGAGCGCATCCGCGCCGAACTTGGCTGGCGGCCGCGATACGATGACCTCGACGCCATAGTAAGAACCACGCTCGTCTGGGAGCAGCGCCTGCTTTCGGACCCGTGGAAATAACGCTGCTGCCGATCCGCGCAGGGCGATGACGTAGAATGCGCCTGCATGCAATGGGGGCGCCCTAAATCCCTGAGTGGTCTGATGCTCGTCGGCCTGGCGTTGATCGCCGTGCCGCTGCTGGCCGCCATTTTGACCGCCGTTCTGCAGATACGGGAGCTCGCTGACACCGGGCAGAAGATCGTCATTCAGGGGGTCAGCGGTGCCCGCGCCAGCCAGGCCCTGTTCGGGCAGATCGCTTCGCTCGAGCGCACCTCGCGCCTCTACGAGGTGCTGAAGGACCCGAAGCTCCTTGACCTGTACCGCACGCAGGATGAGAGCCTCACCAGCACGCGCGACCAGCTGCGCCTCGAGGCGGCGAGCGACACGCAGCGGACTCTCGGGCAGCTTGGGGATCTGCAACGCAGCATCCGTGTCGCGCTGATGAGTGCGCAGCCCGCTGCCAGCGCCGCGGGGACGGCCTCGGATCTCTCGGCGCGCTTCACGCAGCTGTCGGCGCTGGTGGAGCGGGTCAACGAGCAAAGTAACGCGCAGGTTGATGCCGAGGTCGACGCGCTCGAGGACCAGACGCTGCGTACTCGCAAACAGCTCCTGTGGTGGGCCGCGGCGCTGTTGCCGCTTACCCTGATCGCGGTGTTGGTCCTGACGGTGGGCGTAGGCCGGCCTCTGCGCCAGCTCGATCGCGCGATCAGCGAGCTCGGCGAGGGCACCTTCACCAATCCGATCGCAGTGCGCGGTCCGCATGACCTCGAGCGCCTCGGCGTACAGCTCGAGTGGCTGCGCCAGCGACTGTTGGAGCTGGCGCACGAGCGCAACCGGTTCCTGCGTCACATGTCGCACGAACTGAAGACGCCGCTCGCGAACATTCGCGAGGGCACGGAGCTCCTGATGGATGGCGCGGTCGGTGAGCTCGACTCCAACCAGCGCGAAGTTGCCGCCATCCTGCGCGAGAACGGTATCAAGCTGCAGCGCATGATCGAGAATCTCCTGTCGTTCAGCGCCTGGCAGACCTCCAGCGTCGGCCTCGAGGCCACCGAATTTCGCCTGCGGCCGCTGGTGAAGCAGGTCCTGGAGAACCAGCAGCTGACACTCCTGTCGCAGCGCGTGCGCCTGGATGTGCGCATCGATGATGTCACCCTGCTCGCCGATCGTGGCAAGATCCGCCTGATTCTGGAAAACCTGGTGTCCAACGCGGTGAAGTACTCCCCCAAGGGCGGCACGATCCATGTGCAGGCGCGCGCCGAGGCGCTGCAGCTGGTGCTCGACGTCGCTGACGGCGGCCCCGGTATCCCGGTAGAGGATCGCGGCCACGTGTTCGAGGCCTTCTACACCGGTCGGGCGGCGCGCGGGCCGGCGGTCAAGGGCACGGGAATTGGCCTCTCGGTGGTGCTGGAGTTTGTCGCGGCGCACGGCGGTACGGTGCAGATCATCGACGGCCAGTTCCCGGGGGCGCACTTCCGCATCACCATGCCCATCAGGGCCGGCAGCGGCGACCGGCCGCCGGTACGGCCGGAGCTGAAAGCGCAGGCCCATGCAGCCTGACACTACCCCGCTGCACCGTCAGTACGGCGCGGCCGCCTGTCTGGGCGCCGTGTGTACCGCACTGCTCGCCGCGGGCTGCACCACGATGCCCGGGCAAAACACCCCGCCCCCACCGCCGGTGGTAGACCAGGCCGCGGTGGCGAACACGGTGCTGAGCGGTTACCTGCAGTTGCTGCAGAACCTGCTGCAGGGACCGCCGGCGCAACAGGCGGAGATCGTCGCCGGCGCGCAGCGCGATTACGACAGCACCCCGACGCCGAGCCGGGAGCTGAAGCTGGCGCTGATTCTCGGCACCACAGGCCATCCGGCAACCGATCTGCCGCGTGCGCAGCAGTTGCTGCGCGAGGTACTGGCGAACCCGGAAATGCTGCTGCCGGGGGAGCGCGCGCTCGCGTTCCTGAAGCTTTCGCAAATTGACGACCATTTGACGCTCGAGACGGAAAACCGCAGGCTGCAAAGCGAGGTGCTACGGCTCGACCACGAGCGCGTGACCAACGCCAATCACCGCCTGCAAGCCGAACTGGACGAGAACGCGCGCCTGCGTAAGGAACTCGATGAGGCGCACGCCAAACTGCAGGCCATATTCAACATTGAGCGCTCGCTGAACGAGCGCAAGCCCGGCGACGCCGGGCACTGACACTAAGCGCTTTTGAAGGAAGGCAAACTTGAACCAGACCGGTAAACGCAAGGCACGGATCCTGGTGGTCGATGACGACCCGGGACTGCTGCGGCTTCTCACCATCCGCCTGCGCGCGGAAAGCTATGACGTGGAAGCAGTCGAGAGCGCCGCGCAGGCACTCGCCGCCGCGAGCCGCTTCCGCCCGGACCTGGTGATTACCGATCTGCGCATGGACCAGATGGACGGCATCGGGCTCCTGAAGGAACTGCAGAACCGCTGGCCGGGACTGAAGGTGATCATTCTCACCGCGCACGGCACCATTCCCGATGCGGTGCAGGCGACGCAGATGGGCGCGTTCGGCTTCCTTACCAAGCCGGTAGACAAGCAGGAACTGCTCGACCAGGTGCAAAAAGCGCTGCGCATCTCGGGTTTTGGCGCCTCGGACGAGGACTGGCGCGCCGAGATAGTGACGCGCAGCGCCAACATGGAGGAGAAGCTCGCGCAGGGCCACATGGTGGCGGGCACCGATGCGCGCGTGCTGATCACCGGCGAAAGCGGCACCGGCAAGGAGCTGTTTGCACGCGCCATTCACCGCGGCAGCCCGCGGCGCAACAAGCCGTTCGTCGCCATCAACTGCAGCGCGATGGCGGAGGAGCTGCTCGAGTCGGAGCTGTTCGGTCACGAGAAGGGCTCATTCACCGGCGCCACGCGCACGCATCGCGGACTCTTCATGGCCGCGGACGGCGGCACTCTCATGCTCGATGAGATCGGCGACATGCCGATGCGGCTGCAGGTGAAGCTCCTGCGCGTGCTGCAGGAAAACGTCATCCGCCCCGTGGGTAACACCGAGGCGGTGCCCGTCAACGTGCGCGTGATCTCCGCGACTCATCGCGACCTGCAGCAGCTCATGGCCGCGGGCCATTTCCGTGAGGATCTCTACTACCGCCTGAACGTGGTGCACATCGAGATGCCCTCGCTCAACAAGCGGCGCGAAGACATCCCGCTGCTGGTGGCACACTTCCTGGCAGCGATCGCCAAGGAAAGCGGTGTGCGCAAGATCTACGCGCCGGAGGCGGTGGAACTGCTCGCCACCGCCGACTGGCCGGGAAATATCCGGCAGTTGCAAAACGTCGTGCGCCAGAACGTAGCACTGTCGCAGACGCCGATCATCCCGGTGGAGCTGGTGCAGCAATCCCTCGGCGGCACGCCGGGCCGGTTGCCCTCATTCGACGAGGCGCGCGACGAGTTCACGCGCAGCTACCTGTCGCAGATCCTGCAGATCACCGCCGGCAATGTCAGCCAGGCGGCGCGTCTTGCCAAGCGCAACCGCACCGACTTCTACAAGCTGCTCGCGCGTCACCAGCTGACGCCGGAAGAATTCAAGCAACGCCAGTAGGCTAGAGGCGCCCGTCGACGGCGGCGGCCGGGAACAGGTGCTTGATGTCGTACAGCACATGGTTCTTCTTGCACAGGCGGCGCACGCCAAGCGCGCCGAGCGCGCGGAATTCACGGTGCGGGACCGCGACCACCGCCACGTCGTAGTGTCGCGGATGCAGCGTGCGCACCGGGCGCAGGGCGTATTCGTGCTGACACTCCCGCGCATTCGCCCACGGATCGAAGACATCCACGTGCGCACCTTGCTTTTGCAGCTCCCGCACCACGTCGACGACCTTTGAATTGCGGATGTCGGGAGTGTTCTCCTTGAAGGTGATCCCGAGAATGATCACGCGCGCGCCCTTCACGTGAATGCGCTTGGCAGCCATGAGCTGCGTGATCTGGCCGGCGACGTACAGGGCCATATTGTCGTTGATGCGCCGCCCTGCGAGGATCATCTCCGGGTGATAGCCGATCTCCTGCGCCTTGTGGGTGAGATAGTACGGGTCGACACCTATGCAATGCCCGCCGACCAATCCTGGCCGAAACGGCAGAAAATTCCACTTGCTGCCCGCGGCGGCCAGCACCTCCTCGGTGTCGAGCCCCAGGCGGTTGAAGATCATCGCCAGCTCGTTGATGAGCGCGATGTTCACATCGCGCTGCGTGTTCTCGATCACCTTGGCGGCTTCTGCCACACCGATGCTGGAGGCGCGGTGCGTCCCGGCCGTGATGATCGAGGCATAGAGCTTGTCCACGAAATCCGCCACTGCCGGGGTTGAGCCGGCCGTCACCTTGCGGATGGTGGTGAGCCGGTGTTCCTTGTCCCCGGGGTTGATGCGCTCCGGACTGTAGCCGGCGAAAAAGTCGCGGTTGAATTTCAACCCCGACTCGCGCTCCAGGATCGGTACACACACCTCTTCAGTGCAGCCGGGGTAGACGGTGGATTCGTAAATGACGACGGCACCCTTGCGCAGTACCTTGCCGACGCTCTCGCTCGCGCGCACCAACGGGGTAAGGTCCGGCCGCTTGTACTCATCGATCGGCGTGGGCACCGTGACGATGAACACGTCGCAGCGCCTGAGATCTTGCAGGCTGCTGGTGAAGGCGAGGTCCCGCGCGGCCTTGAGCTCGGCGCGCGTAACTTCCAGAGTGGCATCGCGCCCCGCGCGCAGCTGCGCGATGCGCTCGGGGTTCACATCGAAGCCCACGGTCGTGAAGCGCCGGCCAAATTCCACTGCCAGCGGCAACCCGACATACCCGAGGCCTACCACCGCGATACGGCATTTACGCAAATTCATCGTTGCCTTTCTCAAGTCGGCGCCACCGGTTCGTCGGCCGGGCTGCCGTTACGGGCGAACTGCGCCGCGTCAATGTGATGACGCTCGAGCAGA
>Ga0182015_10000679_pt1 | contig 48006 bp, 42 predicted proteins | sample 712P3MmetaG_FD_120478 | JGI IMG/M metagenome (GOLD analysis project Ga0182015, IMG submission 120478) | Permafrost microbial communities from Stordalen Mire, Sweden - 712P3M metaG | ecosystem: Environmental > Terrestrial > Soil > Wetlands > Permafrost | place: Sweden: Stordalen | collected...
GGACGCCACGTGCTTCACCGCAACTTGCCTGTTTTCCGTGGCATAACAGATATCCTGAGCAGCCGGACCTTTAATGTTCGGAAAACGCTTGCGGAGCGCGGCAATTATGTCGCGCGTCTCATCCAGGCTGAGCGTAGTCTGCGTCAGGTATGCCACCCGGTTGGGGTCCGGCAATGTCACCGATGCGACCTCCGCCGGCGACCCTACCACTTGCGTCACCGTGGGCGCCTCGCCGAGCGTGCCGATAACCTCGTCGTGATCGCGATGGCCGATCAGGATCAGCGAATAACCTTCCTTGGCGAACTTCACCGCCTCGACGTGAACCTTAGTGACCAGCGGACAGGTAGCATCGATGACGCGCAGCTTCCGCCGCTTGCTGTGCTCGCGCACTTCCGGAGAAACGCCATGGGCGCTATAGATGACGCGTTCGCCCTCCGGCACTTCGTCCACGCTATCGACAAAAATGGCGCCCTTCTGCTGCAGTTCCTCAACCACGAAGCGGTTGTGAACAATCTCCTTGCGCACATAAATCGGCCGCCCAAAGGCCTCCAGCGCAATCCGCACAATGTCGATCGCCCGCACCACTCCAGCGCAGAATCCGCGCGGCTTCAACAGCAGCAAAGTCTTGGTCTCAGACAAGTCGAATCCCTCACCCACTAGGCTACACTTCTCCCCTTGGAAAAGATGCAGTAAGGGTATCGAAAGATGCACCCTCAGTCAATGTAAGCCTTTGCATCTGTGAGGATTAGCAGCGGATGGCGAAATGGTGGGGGTCAATGGGATCGTCTACCAGGCACGGCGTATGCCGTAATTATCAAAAGACGTCTCATTGCTGACGATGGTAAAGTTCTCCGCCTGGGCCTGAGCAATCAACATCCGATCAAACGGATCTAGCTGCGGCCCCGGAAGCGAGCCTGCTCGGATCCCATGCGCCGCGCTTACGGGAAGACTCCCGAATCCCGCCTGCGTCAAATATTCCTCGAAGTTCCGGGTGATGTCTGAGGCGGCAGGCAGCCTGCCCAGGCGAACCTTGGTTGCCATTTCCCACGCCGACGCGGCGCTGACAACGATTGTGTTTCGCTTGTCCGACATCAGGCGGCGAACGGACTCCGGCAGCGCGGGACTGTCAGTCATCCACCAGATCAGTGCATGGGTATCGAGTAGGAGATGCAATCGAAACTACTCCCAGCCTTCCATTTCCTCCGGCGGCAGCGGCAAGAAAAATTCAGGACCGACTTCAATCTTCCCTTTCCAAGCTCCGGGCTTGCGTCGATCCCGTTTATCCTCAATCGCAACCAATCGAACCACCGGCTTCTTCCCCCGAGCGATCACGATCTCCTCGCCCCGGCAAGCCCTCTCAATCAGCCGCGAAAGCTCTGTCTTGGCCTTGTGGATGGTGATGGTTTCCATTGTTCTATGTTAGCTAACTAAAATTAGCTAAGTCAAGCCATGGTTGGTTCCATATTTATGGCACTTGTGGAATAATGGTATTCATGAAGCAGGATTCCGTTCGCACCACCGTTGACATTCCCGCACCCCTCTACCGGAAGCTAAAGGCCCAGGCTGCTGCGAACGGCCGCTCGGTGCGCGAACTGGTCCTGGCGGGCGTCAGAACCGTGCTCCTGCAAGGGCAGCGTCCCCGTCCCAAGAGGGTGCAGTTCCCTCTTCTGCCGCTTCACCCAAATCACCGTTCTGCGGCTGCTCACCACTGATCAGATCATGGGGAAAAGAAACCAGGACAATGTCCGGCGCCTGGAGTCTGTGGGACCAAGTCTGGGCTGACACTCGAATTTCCTTCCTGCCGGAGCCCGACGATCTCGAAAAAGAGTTCCGTTCACGCACCAGGATGTCGAGTCGATCTCCCAAGATTTGGGCTGACGCTTACCTTCTCGCCTTCGCGACAGTATCAGGTCTAAAGTTCGTCACCTTTGACCACGCACTACAATCGCGGGGTGCAGACGTGCTCGTGCTATAGGCAAGTCAGTAAAATACCGCTCGGGATTTACTGACTCGCCATCGTCGGCTCGCCGAATCCTCCGCTCCGCATACTTGCTCGAAGTCTCAGCCAGCTTTACCCCCAACGCCACTGGTGTAGTTTGAATTGGTTTTGAAAGGGCTCGGCTTCACAGGCTGCGGAAAAACTCGTGTAGAGACGGGGCTTGCCCCGTCTAACGCCGCCAGAAAACTCTGGTTCGAAGGGTTTTGAAAGGGCACGGCTTCACGGGCTGCGGAAAAAGTCGGTGCTGCACTTGATTTTGGGTGGCTTATAAGGACGGAATAACTGGCAACGCGTCCCTGCCCGGAAATAGTCCGAGGGTGAAATGAGGCGCGGGCGAGACCAGCCGCTGGGGGAACGAGTCTTCCTGACCGCCCCACCCGAAATCTTGTCAAGCCCCCATGCCGGAGATTTTCCCCGTAAGTCGATGAATTGGCGTGGAAAATAAAGTAGCAAAACTTGTCGGTGTAGGTGGGTCGGAATTGATACAATAGAGATATAGCTTAAAGAAAAGGGCGCGGAACATTCCGCGCCCTTTCCAATTTGGAGTAGTTAGTGGAGCGCCGGGCGCTCCCGCCCGGCCACCACGGGCCAATAGGACCGCCCTAAGTCCTTACCACGGAATATTTGCATATAAGTCCTTTAAACTCAAAGATTTTGAAGGAATTTCCCGCTAAACCAATGATTCTAATAGGCCGCGTAGTAAAAAAAATTCGAGCCGAACGTTCCATTGCCGGAAAGATGACACTCAGAGCGGAAAACACCCAAAGATAAACCCTTATTTTTGAATACTTTAGAATATTACACCTTTATTTTCAATACTTTGCGGGAAACCAAGGGGATGGGGTAGCACAAGTTAACCCCGGCAAGCCGACTTACGCATTCGCCCGAATCATCTGCTCCGCGTGCTTCCGAGAAGTCTCAGTCAGCTTAGCTCCCGACAGCATGCGAGCCACTTCCTCAGTGCGTTCGTCGCCGCTAATCTGCCGGACGGTGGTCTTAGCCCGCCCCGCCGCCTCGCGTTTCTCAATCAGGTAGTGATGATCGGCAAAAGTAGCGATCTGCGGCAGGTGAGTTACGCACAACACCTGATTGCCCTTGGACAGCGCCTTCAATTTCTTCCCTACTGCCTCAGCGGCGCGCCCTCCGATTCCGGTGTCGATCTCATCAAAGACCAACGTGCGTTGCGCCGCAGCCGACTTCTTCTTCGTCGCAGCACTGGTCCCCGCTTCGACGCTCGCCTTCAACGCCAGCATGACGCGTGAGAGTTCGCCGCCCGAGGCGATCTGCTCCAGTGGACGCGGGGTCTCACCCGCATTCGTCGAAATGAGATAGATCACCTGATTAACGCCCGAAGCCGTCCAATACCTCTCGGCTTCCTCAAGCGCTTCTTCAACAACGATGCGAAAGCTGGCCCGCATGGCAAGATCGCTGATCTCCGCCTCGACCAGCTTCTCTAACTTCCGCCCAGCCTCCTGCCGTTTGCGCGAGACGCCGCGAGCAGCTTTGCGATACCCTTCGGCGGCAACGGCCAGCAGAGCCCGCAGTTCAAGCAGTACCTGATCTTTATTTTCCATCTCTGAAAGTTTGCGCCGTGTCTCATCGCCAAACGCAACCGTCTGCTCCAGTGAAGGACCGTACTTGCGCTTGAGCCGATCCAGCAACGCCAACCGCTCTTCGATCTCAGCGAGGCGTTCGGGCGAAGCCTGGATTCCTCCCGCATAGTCGCGTAGCGTGGCGCCCACATCCTCGACGCCGATGCGCGCCGACTCCAGTGCCGCGAGTGCTTCCTGAAACTTCGGCTCATAACGAACCAGTTCCTCAACATGCTTCTGCGCCGCGCGAAGACTCGACGAGGTGGACGCATTGCCCTCATACAGCAGGTCGAAGGCATTGATGGCCGCGCCGTAAATTTTCTCGGCATTGGCCAGAACGCGCTTCTCGGCTTCCAGTTGCTCATCTTCGCCCGCCCGCAAACGCGCCTCTTCGATTTCACGGCATTGGAAGTTCCACAGGTCCAGCAGCCGCATGCGATCCTGCTCGTCCTGTTCAAGTTCCGCGATGCGCCCGCGAATCTGCTTCCAGTGTGCGAATGCGCCGGATACCTCTTTCAACTCGACTCCGGCGTAGGCATCCAGCAGATCCTGTCGCGCGCCCGCATCGAAATTTACGAGCGATTCATTTTGCGCGTGGATCACTGCGAGATGCGGTGCCATCTGTTTCAGCACCGCCACCGTCGCCGGCTGATTATTGATGAAGACCCGCCCCTTGCCGCCCGCGGCAATCTCGCGCCGCAAAATCAGCGAGCTGTTCTCCGCGTCCAGACCGTTGGTTTCAAGTATGGATTCAATTAAACGCGCGGCAGCCCCGTCACTCTCGAACACCGCAGCGACCACGGCCCGCTCGGCGCCCGCCCGAATCACATCGGAAGACGCTTTTTCGCCCAGCAGCAGGCCCAGCGCGTCAATCAGAATGGACTTCCCCGCCCCGGTCTCGCCGGTAAGAAGATTCAGACCCGCCGCGAATTCGATCACGACATTGTCGATCACCGCGTAATTTTCGAGTCGAAGTTCGGCCAGCACGAGGGTCCTATGATCCTGAAACGATCCTGAAACGATCTCAAAACGATCTTTAAAGACGATGACTTTAGTTTACGACGATCCCCGATTTACGCGCAGCGTAACCCGCTACTGGTCTAATTTGAAAGCAGTAACCGTAACGCTGGGCGCCGCAGCCCGACTGCTCCAAACCGGCTGCCCCTCGGCCAAAGTAAGCCTGTACAAGTAACTGTCCGGATGCACTTCTGAGTTTGCTTCACCCCGGACCGTTGGTGAAAATTGCACCCATGAGAGCCTTCCCCTATGTCGTAATCGCAGCGCTGCTGTGCTGGCTGGCGCCCGCGTCCGCCTGGGCGCAACTTGACTGTAGTCCTTGCAGTCATAGCTTCGGCAGAGTTCAGATCGGCACGTCCAGTTCCTACTCCATCAAGCTCACCAACAATGGGACTCGTGAGGTGCGTATCACTTCCAGGTCGATACAGACGCCCGCTTTCTCATTATCTGATTTCTCGTTACCCGTGACGATCATGCCCGGGGCGAGCGTCCAGTTGGAGATTCTTTTCACGCCTTCCGCTAAGGGTTACGCGGGCAGCAACATCACGCTCGCAAATACCTCCCCGAATTCCCATCTAGCCCTGCATTTCGGAGGGAACGGCCTGTACCCCGACGATGTGGAACTGCAAATGACTCCTCCCAAGCTCGTTTTCGGGAACGTCACGGTGGGATCCAATACCACCCTGCCCGCGACTCTCACGGCCCTGAACGGCGCTATCACCATAACCTCTGACCAATCGAACAGCTCGGAGTTTGCCATAGTTGGCCTGAGCCTGCCAGTAACCATTCCTGCGGGTGGGAGCATCCCCGTTAAGATTCAATTCACGCCGAACCAGTCCGGCACAGCCTCGGCCAAGTTGGGGCTCATGAGCAATGCCGAGAACTCGCCCACCATCGAACCGCTGACCGGTGCGGGCGTCGCTCAAAATACTTATAGCGTCGGTCTTTCCTGGAATGCGAGTAATGGCGTTGTGGGATACAACGTATTCCGCGGCGGCGCCAAGGGAGGCCCATTCCAGCAGCTCAATATCGCGATCGACGCTTCGACCGACTATACCGACAATACCGTCGCGGCCGGCGCAACCTACTTCTATGTCACGACCGCGGTTAACAGCCAGGGGCAGCAAAGCTCCTACTCAACTCCGGTGGAGGTCGCAATTCCGTAGTTGTCGATGACTCCTCCAACACCGCATTCGCATTGACCGATGCGATACCCTCGCCGAGGACGCCGTCACCCTGGTCTATAATCTTTAACAGGGGCGCTCCCGAAACCGAATGCATTTTTCTTCCGTCCTGCTGTTGTTTGTCGGCGGCGAAATCGTTGATCTCGTCCTTCAGACCGGTCCGGTCGCCAAAACCGTCCTCTTCCTGCTTATCGCGTTCAGTGTGCTCTCCTGGGCTGTCATTCTTTCCAAGTGGCGGCTCATCAGCCGTGCTCGGAGGCAGAGCGGGCGCTTCGTCCGTGCCTTCCGCAAGGCGCAACGCCTGCAGGATATTGCTTCGCTCGCCGAACAGTTTCGTCCCAGCCCGCTGGTAGGAGTGTTTGAAGCTGCGGTCGAAGAATTCAGACGCCAGATGGGAACCACGGGCGGCATCCACAACCTCGTGGCCATTCAGCGCGCTATGCAAGTCGCCTCATCGGAGGAAATCACCCGGCTCGAACGTAACGTCCCGTGGCTCGCGATCACCGGCGCGGTTACCCCGTTTATCGGACTGTTCGGAACCGTCTGGGGAATCATTGACGCCTTCCATGGATTGGGCACCGCTGGCGCGGCGACTCTCCGGGCGGTCGCTCCTGGAATTTCTGAAGCTCTGGTGACCACCGCTGCCGGTCTCGCCGCAGCCATCCCAGCGGTAATCGCCTATAACCTCATCATTGGTTCCATTCGTGAACTGGCTTCACGCAACGACGACTTCACCCTGGAGATGCTCAACCTGGTGGAGCGCCAGCAGCCAACCACAGCCGTCGAGGCGAGGCGCTGATGGCTTTTACCGCCGCCAATGGACGTACCCAAAGCGCGCTCGCCGACATTAACATCACTCCGCTCGTGGATGTCGTGCTCGTGCTGCTCATCATTTTTATGGTGACAGCGCCCGTGCTGCAATCCGGGATCGAAGTCAACGTGCCTCACACCCGCACCGTCAAAGAGATCACCGAAGAGCGCCTCGTGGTCAGTATCGACAAATCGCAAAGAGTTTTTCTCGGCAACGATCCCATCAACATCAACCAGATTGGAGCGCGCCTGAAGCAGAAAATTCGCGATCCGCAACATCAGGCGATCTACTTGCGCTCCGACGAAGATGTGCCGTTTGGCGCCTTCGCTACCGTGATGGACGCCATCAAGCAAGCGGGCATCAGCAACGTGAGCATCGTTACGCAGCCGATGGATAGCCATGGCGGCCATAACTGATATCTACTCGGAAAGTGCGCAGCTGTGCCGGCCTCTGGCGTGGTCGCTCGGTCTGCATCTGGCATTCGCCGGGTTCGTGGTGTTCTACGCGGTATTTATTAACGGCTTCCACGGCACCGGCTGGGGCAGCGGCGGTGGCGGAGACGCCATGGGAGCGACCCTGGTGAGCGCGGTTCCCTTGCCCGCCAATCCCGCGGAGACAAAGAACGTGCTGGCCACGGAATCCAAAGGACTCGCGAAGTCGGAGCCCGCGGTACAGCCAAAGGAACCGGAAGCGATTCCGATTCCCGACAAGGACACGAAGACCAAGGTAAAACCAGCGCCGCTGAAAAGCACGACGCAGCGCAAGCCGGAACCGCCGCCGCCCGACTCGAACCAGATCCCGTATGGCGAGGGTGGTCCGGTCAGCAAGCCGTACAGCATGAGCGCTGGTGGTGCTACGGGCGCATTTGAATTCCCGGGCGGCGGCGGCGATTTCGGTTCACGTTATGCTTGGTACGTGCACGTGATTCAGCAGAAGGTTTCGGACAACTGGCTGAAGTACGAGGTTGATCCACGTATCACCGATGCGCACCGAGTTTTCTTGACTTTCGATGTCATGCGGGATGGCCATCCAACCAATGTGCAGGTCGAACAGTCGAGCGGTGTACCTTCACTGGACCAGTCGGCGGTCCGGGCGCTCCAGCGCATTGATACCTTTGGCCCGCTGCCAGCCGACTATTCAGGGACTAAAATTTCAGTAGAGTGGTGGTTCGATTACAGCAAGAAATAGGGGCGTCAATGAAGCGCTTTTTGTACTGCTTTCTTCCATTGATATTATTGGCTTCAGGCGCAGCCCAGGACTGGGTCCGCGGCGGCACCGGGCTCGGCGTAGAGCGCGTCAGACTCGCTGCCGCCGACTTCAAGGTATCCACAACCGACGCCAAAAACGCCGAGCTGCTGAAGACCTTCAACGACGTACTTTGGAACGACCTCGACAATGCAGGAATCTTCGATCTGGTCTCGAAGAGTTTTTACCCGCTGCAGGAGCCGGGTCAACCTTCCGAAGTCAATTTCCCAGCCTGGAGTTCGCCGCCGCCCAACTCTTCCATGCTCGCTTTCGGCAACCTGGGCATTACCGCCGGAAAGGTGACCGTTCAAGGATGGCTTTATGACGTCAAGAATCAGGCGTCGCCACAAGTGCTTGGCAAGCAATACAGCGATAACGCAACCCCCGGCGCCACCCGTGTAATCGCACATCGGTTTGCCGACGAAATCATCTTCCGCCTGGGTGGAGGAGTGCCCGGGATCGCCGAAACCAAGATCTATTTCGTCAGCGAGCGCACCGGCCACAAAGAAATCTGGATGATGGATTACGACGGCGCCAACCAGCAGCAGCTCACGCGCCTGGGCAGTATTTCCCTGTCGCCACGCATCTCGCCCGACGGCTCGCGGCTGGCGTTCAGTTCCATCAACAAGGGTGGTTGGGAAATTATGATGTACTCCTTCGATCTCAACCGCATGGTCAGCTTTCCGCGTTTTGGCGGCATGAACCTTTCGCCTTCGTGGTCGCCCGATGGCAAGATCGCGTTCTCGTCCTCCCGCAACGGCTACCCCAACATTTTTGCCATCGACGGCTCTGGAGGAAACGCGCACCGCTTGACCAATGACAAAGGGCCGGACGTCTCCCCAACATGGAATCGCAAGACCGCCTCGCAGATCGCCTTCGTTAGTGGACGCACGGGCCTGCCGCAGATCTACACCATGGAATCGGACGGCACCAACCTGCAGCGCCTCACCGATCAAGGCTATGCGGTCTCTCCCAACTGGTCGCCAAACGGACAATTCCTGACCTTCTCCTGGATGCGCAAGTACGGGCCCGGAGAGCCGGGGTCCAATGACATTTACTTAATGGACATCGCCAGCAAGCAGTGGGTGCAACTAACGCATGACTCCGGGCGCAACGATTTTCCCTGCTGGTCTCCGGATGGACGGCACATCATTTTCCAGTCCCACCGCTCCGGCAGCGATCAGATATGGACCATGCTGGCCGACGGCACAAATGTAAAGCAATTGACTTTTAAGGGTGGCAACACACAGCCCAACTGGAGTTGGAAATAAAGGGCTGGCAACTGTAGTTCGGAAAAACTCGTGTAGAGACGGGGCTTGCCCCGTCTAGCGCCACCAGAAAACTCTGGTTCGAAGGGTTAGGGTAGGCGAACCCCACGAGCACATGAAAGCGCCTAGGCGCTGAGATTCGAGTTTCAGTACGGTTTTACCTAGCACGGTTTTGCGGCTGGCCCAGAGTGCGCCCTGCCGTGAATCTGCAAATTGCAAGCCACAACGCGGGCGCACAGAACGAGGAGGAATTAGGTGAAGCACGCAATGACAACGAAGAGGACGTTGACGAAATCGGGCGCACTGCTGTTCGCACTCGGCACGATTATGTTCCTGGGCGCATGCGCGAAGAAGGTTGCTCCGCCGCCACCCCCGCCGCCACCCGCACCAAACGCTCCCACGGCATCACTTTCGGCGGACCCGAACACGGTCGACAAGGGCCAACCGACAACGCTGACCTGGCAGACCACCAACGCGACCGACGTCAGCATCGACGGCATCGGACCCGTCGACCCGAGCGGCTCACGTAAGGTAACTCCCGCCGACTCGACCACCTACCATCTCGTCGCAAAAGGCTCCGGCGGTAATCAGGACGCCACCGCTCGAGTCACCGTCAATGCGGTGCCCGAAGCACCGCCATCGGCCGCGTCTAACGCTACCGAAGAAGAACTCTTCGCGCAAAACGTAAAAGATATTTACTTCGATTACGACAAAGAAGATATTCGCGCCGATCAGCAAGGCTCGGTGCAGGGCGATGCACAGTTCCTGCAACAGCATCCTAACATTCACATCACGGTCGAGGGACACTGCGATGAGCGCGGCTCGACCGAATATAACCTGGCCCTGGGCACCAGCCGCGCGGACACGGTGAAGAACGCCCTCATCCAGGCTGGAGTTGGTGGCGATCGTATAAAGATCATCAGCTACGGCAAAGAGAAACCGTTCTGCAACGAGTCGAACGAAAGCTGCTGGCAGCAAAACCGCCGCGGGCACTTAGTGTACGAAAAATAGACTGCGTTAGTGGAGGCACGGGCGCCCTCGCCCGTACAGCCGGGCGGAAACGCCCGGTCTCCACCAGCTGATATTTTTAGATAAAAAAGGTTAACTATGAATTCCAATCGCATTCCGCTGATTCTCGCGCTGTTACTGATCCTCTCGGTCGCTCCCGCCTACGCCGTCAACAAGGATCTCATCGAACTGCAAACGCAGGTCACCCAGTTGCAGCAGCAACTGACGCAGATGAAACAATCCTTCGACGAGCGCATGGGCGTGATGAAAAATCTGCTCGAGCAGAATACCGACGTCGCCAATAAGGTGAGCATCGCCATCAACGGGCTGCAAGCTTCCATCAACAAACAACAGCAGGATCGCTCCGGGCAGGTCGACCAGATTTCCGGACAGATTCAGGCGCTGAATGACACCATGGACGAGCTCAAGGTGCGCCTCGCCAAGCTCAGCAAGCAATTCGAGGATATGCAGGCGGCCCAGCAGTCCATGGCCGCGCAACAGTCACAGGCGCAACAGCAGGCCCAGGCGGTCGCGCAGGCTCCCGCGCCCGACGTCCTCTATAACAACGCCCTGCGCGACTACAACGGCGCGAAAAACGATCTCGCAACCCAGGAATTTAACGACTATCTCAAGTTCTACCCCAACACCGACCTAGCCGGAAACGCGTACTTTTATCTGGCGGAAGTTGAGTTCAAAGCAGGCGAATACGACAAAGCAATCGCGAACTACGATTTGGTACTGCAGAATTTCCCCAGCGGAAATAAGGCTGCCACGGCAGAGCTTAAGAAAGGATTAGCGCTCATCGAATCCGGAAAACAGGACGAGGGAGAACAGGAATTGAAACACGTCATCCAGCGCTACCCGCGCACCAACGAAGCCATCCAGGCGCGAGACAAATTGCGAAAACTAACGCCAGCCACGACGACGCCAAGAACCCACTAACGTGTGGAGCGGACACTCTTGTCCGCTGCCGTTGCTTTTGCTCTTGCTTTTGCCTTTGAGTTTGCCGGAAACCACGTTCGCAGGCAGCCAGACGTTTCCATTCGCTGCAAGCTCTTTCGCGGACAACCGTGTCCGCGCCACACCTTACGGGTGTGCCTCGGTCTTCGGCACCACCAGCCCGCCTTCAAGCTTCGGGATGCCAAAGTGCCCGCCCAGATGGGAGAGATCGAGCGGACTGATGGATCCGGAAACTGAAACAAAGTTGATCTCATTCGACTTCGCTTGAAGAATCGCGACATTGCTGATCGCGTTATTCTCCAGCCGCACCCAGAGATCGGTCACACCCGGACCTCCATCCTTCTCACTTCTATTCATCAGTTGTTTCCAGCCCGCCGCTTGATACTCTTTTTTCACAGAATTCAGAGCTGCCGGATCGTACGCCCAGTTTTGCGGGAAACGATAGGTGTGGACTGAAACTCCGTTCACGCCCGCAATCACACGACGGAGATCCTCGTCGTTCGCGTCGATCTTCGCGGCAAACACCAGCATGGAGTGGTCCAGCGTGAAGTCGGTCTTCGAGGATGCGCTCTGCCGCAAAGCCTCAATGCCCTTCGGAACCCACTCCTGCTGCGGCTGCTGTGCCGCGATCAGTTTGGCTGCGGAAATAGCGACCAACACGACGAGTATCCTGCTCACGCGGGACAATTTCATAAAAGTGCCTCACACTTGGACGAGTATGGTTCGGGCCGACAGGCCCGAACGCATCGACAACTAAGAACCCGTTGCCGGGAAATTAGTTGCCCTAATCTGTTGATCCTTTGCTCAGGAAACTCAACGTTGCAGCTGCTTTGTAATGCCCTTTTTCACTTCGCATCGGCCACTGCCAGCTTCTCTGCCAGCACGCCGCTCGGCCGCAGCGTGACCCAGTCGGTCTGCACGCGATCCCATCCCTGAATCAAAAAGCCGTAGGATTCGAAAAGCGCGCGGATCTGCGGCCGCTGCCAACCGGCAATCTCTTCCAGAATCGGCACCAGCGTTGCCAGCGCGTTGTCGCCTAATACCGTTCGCTTCGCGATCTGCGCCACCAGCTTCGATTCCGAAACCGCGATGGTGAAACCGTCGCGCCGGTTCACTTGCAGCATGACATGAATGTCGGAGCTGCCGTCACCAACGTAGACTACATGGTCTGCCGGAATGCCGAGTTGTTCTTCGAGTTGATCCAGCCGCGTGACTTTTCCATAACCGGCCGTAGCTCGCACCAGGCTCTCAATCTCACCCGACGCTTTGTACTTGAACTCGGTGCCAAAAATGTGGTCCTCCGGCACAATCCCCTCCAGCGCCGACTGGATCACCTCCACCGGTGCCGCCGAGATCACGTAAAAATCAAAATGAAATCCGTCGATCCGCCGATCGAGTATCTCGTAAATCTGCTTGATATTGTCCTTGAGACGAATGCGCTTGCCCACCTCGACCAGGTCGTCGCGACGCACCCGCGAACGGAACTCCGGATCGTGCAATAACAGATAAGAAAGTTCGGCGCCCTGCTGAACCAGGTTCAGCTTCGCCATGCCCTTGGCCTTGCGCTCGAATTCCTCGACAGAAATGCCCAGCAACTCGCTCAGTACGTAACCCGTATCGTTGAAGGTCAACGTCTGATCGAAGTCGCTGGCAAATAGATAGTGTTTCCTATGTTTGCTAGCCATGTTCTATTTTAGATTCAAGCGCGGGTTAATTGACTATTAAATTTACCTATCGTAACGATTACAACAACATGCAGAGTACTTACAAACCGGTTTCAGCACGCACGTCCCGGACAATGCGGGTAACGGATTGCCCGGCGCGGCCCTTAAGGCGTAATCTGGTCCTGCAATCATTGTTAACGACGCACGCAGCTCGAAAGGCCCCTATGCCCAAAAGTGTCAGCGACCATCTTAAGAATGATGCCGACCGTGGAAAAGGTTCTCAGGAGCCCGACGAGCGCAAGCAGGCCGGCAACAATTCCATGACAGACCAGCTCGGCCATCGGAACCCCGACCCTATGCAGGACGGCGCAGACAGCGATTTCCCGGAGCCCGGCTCCAGCCCCGAGCACTCCTTCGAGGGAGAGTCGAAGAAAACTCGCGACTGATAATTCCTGTAAGGGAGCAACGCGCGTCCTCGCCCAGCACTGCCTCCCCATAGAGACGCGGCTGGCCGCGTCTCGGGCCGCCGCTGACCAGCGCAATCCTGAGTCCTTACCCTCGCCTCCAACATCTCATCGTTTGAGATTTCTTATTTCCATCAGCATTCCCATCAATCCGAATTCATGAGGAAGAAGCTATGTCGAAAATGAAAGCGGTCCAAGTCGGCAAGCCGGGCGGTAGTTTCGAAATCGTCGAAAGAAACATTCCCGAGCCCGCCCGCAACCAAGTGAGAATTAAAGTTGAAGCCTGCTGGCATTTGCCACAGCGATGCGGCCGTAAAGGAAGGCCAGTGGCCCGGCATCCAGTATCCACGCGTTCCGGGGCACGAAATCGCCGGCCGCATTGACGCCGTCGGTGCCGATGTAACCAACTGGAAACCCGGCCAGCGCGTCGGAGTCGGATGGCACGGCGGCCATGATTTCACCTGCAATGCCTGCCGCCGCGGCGATTTCATTAACTGCCAGTACGAAAAAATCACCGGCATCACTTACGACGGCGGTTACCAGGAATATATGGTCGCGCCCGCCGAAGCGGTCGCCGCCATCCCCGATGACCTGCCAGCCGCCGAAGCGGCACCGTTGCTCTGCGCCGGCCTCACGGTTTACAATGCGCTCCGCAATTCAGGCGCGCGCTCCGGCGATCTCGTCGCTGTACAGGGCATCGGCGGCCTCGGCCATCTCGGAGTTCAGTATGCGCGCCAGATGGGCTTTCGCACCTTCGCCATCGGACGAGGCAAAGACAAAGAAGCCCTCGCGCGAAAACTAGGAGCCACCCACTATATCGATACCGCCGTTGGTGATCCCGCCGCGGAGTTGCAGAAGTTCGGCGGAGCCCACGTGATCCTAGCCACCGCGCCCGATTCCAAGTCCATGTCCGCGGTAGCGAGCGGGCTCGCCCGCAACGGCAAGCTCATGGTTGTAGGCGCTAGCGCCGAGGCGCTGGCGATCACGCCCATTCAATTGATCGTAGGCCGCACGTCCATTCAGGGATGGGCCAGCGGAATCGCCACCGATTCCGAAGACACCATGCAGTTCAGTGCGCTCTCCGGAGTCCGTCCGATGATCGAGAAGTATCCACTGGAAAAAGCCGCCGAAGCCTACGACCAGATGATCAGCGGCCGCGCGCGCTTTCGCGTGGTCCTGACCATGTCCTGACCATGGGAGCATAAAAGCTCGTGTAGGGACGGACGCATTCGTCCCTCCAAAAACACAGGAGGGTGCCCCATCCTTCGCGCACTTTGCGAAGGGTGGGATTCCACGAACGCCGCGAGTATAGGCACTCGCAAAACTTCAACGCAGCTCTTCCATGCACTTCGCCAGCACTTCCCTGCTAGGCCGCGTCACCGATTCCGGCAAACTAGCCAGCGGCTGATCCGTAACATTCAGCCTGTCAATAAAGTTCGGCGCTTTGGCATCAATGTAGAACACGCCCGTCAGAACATCGCCTCTCGCATGAGCCTCCATCAAGCGGCTCACCGCGCGGATCCTGTCCGTCGCATCGTATTCCTCCTCCAGCTTCTTCAACCGCAGGCGCGACCCGTCATGCATCGTAACTTCAAACGTCGTCCCCGGATCATAGTCAACGTTGATTTCCTCAAACGATGGCACGAAACTGACTTCATTCAGCACATCCTCATGCTCCTGCACATATTTGTAAGACTTGGTCGAACCTTCGTGGTCGTTAAACGTCACACACGGAGAAACCACGTCCAGCATCACCGTCCCCCGGTGAGCGATGGCTGCTTTGAGCATGGTATGGAGCTGCCGCTTATCGCCGGAGAACGAGCGACCCACAAATGTGGCTCCCAACTGAATCGCCATGGCGCACGTATCGACCGGAGGAAGGTCATTCACCACGCCGCTCTTCAACGTTGACCCCAGATCGGCGGTCGCGGAAAACTGGCCCTTCGTCAGACCGTAACAACCGTTGTCCTCGATAATGTAAATGATCGGCAGATTCCGCCGCATCAAATGGACAAATTGCCCAGCCCCGATCGAAACCGTATCACCATCGCCGGTCACGCCCAGAGCGATCAGGTTCTTGTTCGCCAGCATCGCTCCCGTCGCCACTGAAGGCATGCGGCCATGCACCGAGTTAAAGCTGTGCGCGCGATTCATGAAATAAGCCGGACTCTTCGACGAGCAACCGATGCCGCTGAGCTTCGCCACGCGCTCGGGCTGCACTCCCATTTCATACATCGCGTCGATGATGCGTTCGGAAATCGCGTTGTGTCCACAACCGGCGCAAAGCGTAGTCTTGCCACCGCGATAATCGATCACCTGCAATCCAATGCGGTTGGTCTTTGGAGCTGGAGCAGGAGTAGGTACCGCCGTGTCAGTCGGATTAGTCGCCATCTTACTGGCCCTCCCTCATCATGAGCTCGTCAGTAACAGACCGCGCATCGATCGGCAATCCATGAATATGGCAGATGGAACGCAAACGCGGCGCTAACTCCGGTTTGAGATCGAGCTTGAGCAGGCTGGCCATCTGTCCGTCGCGATTCTGCTCGACGATATAAGTGCGGTCATGCCGCTCAATAAAGTCGTGAACCTCGCGCGTAAACGGATACGAGCGCACCCGAAGATAGTCCGTCGCCACCTTATACTCCTGCGATAACTGATCGCGCGCCTCCGTAATCGCCCAGTGTGTCGTGCCATAAGCGATGATTCCGATCTTTGACGTACCATTCGCCGCCACTTCCGGCCGCGGAACAGCAGACCGCGCAGTCTCGAACTTCTTGTTCAACCGCTCCATATTGCGTTCAAAATCATCCGGACGCTCGCTGTACTGCGCCTTCTCATTGTGCCCGCTGCCGCGCGCAAAATACGACGCCGCCGGATGCTCCGTCCCCGGCAGTGTGCGATAGCCAATGCCATCGCCATCCACATCCTTGTAGCGAGCAAAACCGCCTGCCTTCGCAATATCTTCCTTAGTCAAAACCTTTCCACGATCAATAGGCTTGTCAGGATAAGGAAACGGATCGGACATCCAGTTATTCATCCCCAGGTCAAGATCCGACATCACAAACACCGGAGTCTGAAACCGCTCCGCCAAATCGAACGCCTCCTGCGCCATCGTGAAACACTCGCTGACCGAGCACGGAAACAACAAAATGTGCTTGGTATCGCCATGGCTGAGAAATGCCGTCGAGAGTATGTCGCCCTGCGAAGTCCGGGTAGGCAGCCCGGTCGATGGCCCAACCCGCTGGATATCCCAGATCACGGCCGGAATTTCCACGTAATACGCCAGGCCGGTAAACTCCGCCATCAGCGAAATACCCGGACCAGCAGTCGCAGTCATCGCACGCGCGCCCGCCCAACTCGCCCCGATCACCATTCCCACCGCCGCCAGTTCGTCTTCCGCCTGCACGATGGCGAAGGTCGCCTTGCCATCCGGCCCGACGCGGTGTTCCTTCATATACTCAATCATGGTCTCGACCAGCGATGACGAAGGCGTGATCGGATACCAGGTCACCACCGTGCAGCCGGCAAACATGCATCCCAGGGCCGCGGCGGAATTTCCGTCGACAATAATCTTGCCCGCCGTCTTGTTCATGCGCGCGATGTAAAACGGATCGCGCTTCTTCAGATTCGCGGCAGCATACTCGTGACCGGCCTTCGCGGCCGCCAAATTCAGATTCGCTGCCTTTGGCTTGGTCGCAAACTGCCTGCGGATCGCCTTCTCCACCTCGGCATAGTCAATCTCCAGCAACCGCGACGCGACGCCGACATAGATCATGTTCTTGATCAGCTTGCGCAGCTTGGCATCCGCGCCCACCGTCGCCGACAGCTTGTCGTAAGGCACCGCGTAATAAATTAAATCGTCGCGCACCTTATCCAGCGCCAGCGGTTCGTCATAGAGCACGGCGGCGCCCGCCGCCAGCGTCTTAACGTCATCCTGCGCGGTCTCCGCATTCATCGCGATGAGCAGATCGATTTCTTTTTTGCGTCCGATGTACCCGTCTTTATTCGCGCGAATCGTGAACCAGGTCGGCAACCCCGCAATGTTCGAAGGAAACAGATTCTTCCCCGAAATCGGCACGCCCATCTGGAAAATGCTGCGCAACAAAACTGTGTTGGAACTCTGCGACCCCGAGCCATTCACGGTGGCAACCTGAATGCTCATGTCATTGACGACGCGCCTTTGTTCCAGTTGGCCGTGCCTTTCATTCGGCACGACATCGGTAGTGGCCATTCCTGTACCTTTCTGGTCCTGATGCCCGGAGATCTTGCGGATCGGGGAAACTCCCTATTATACAGCCGGGCGAGAGGCTACTGTGATGGGCACCGTCATGGGCAACTGATGGATAGTGCGCTTCTGGAAATTCTGCTCGCGCCGCATCTCACCGCGCTATTGCAAATAAATTGACACAGTCTTGACCGAAGCGTGACACGAAGCAAGTTAGAACAGCCTACCTTCATCTTGCGGTGAATCCATCTTCATCTGACCGGATCACCGACAATCATTTCTGAAAAGACTGGAGTCAAGACCATGGCAAAAGAAAACCTCCTCGCTGGAACGTCGTCCGAAACAACGGACTCTCCATCTGAATCTCAATCGGAATTTCCACTGAAGAACGGCGTTCAGCGCCGCTCCTTCCTCAAGGGCATCGGCATGGCTGGAGCAGCCCTGACGGGCGGTTCGTTGCTGTCAGCGGCCTCTGCAAGCGCCCAGACCACTGGCATCGTCACTTCAGGTGACGTGGCCCTCCTGCGCTTCGCGGCTGCGGCAGAGCTCATTGAGACCGACTTGTGGCAGCAATATGCGGAGCTCGGTGGTCTCACTCCCGGCCAGCTCCCCGTGGAGACAGCCCCGTTCAAACCGATGAACAGCTATCAGGCGGCCTTCATGAACCTCGATCCCGACGGCCCGCAGTACGTCTCCAGCAACACTACCGATGAGCAGAGCCATGCGGAATTTTTGAATGCTTACCTGATCTCGATCGGCGCCGAGCCCGTGGACCTGGATGTCTTTCGCACTTTGCCCAGCAGCCAGGCAACCGGTGCCCAGCAAATTGGGCGGCTCACAAATCTCATGAACCTCACCGTGGACACGAGTTGGTATACCCGCTATCGCAGTACCGAGAATCCGGACTTTGGCGCCACTTTTCCGCAAGCCATCGACCTCGTGAACGTAACCGGCATACCCCGAACCGATGCAGATTTCAAACCCCAACACCACGTCCAGGCAATTGCCAACACGGCGGCTTTCCACTTCGGAACCATTGAGCAAGGCGGCAGCACGCTTTACTCCGCCTTGGCCCAGAAGGCCACCAATCTGGAAGTCTTGCGAATCCTGATCAGCATTGGCGGAGACGAAATAGCCCACTTCCTGGAGTGGGTGGATTTCGCGGGCAATGGCGTGCAGCCGCCAGTCGCTCCGTTTACCGATCCTACGAACGGGCTTACCTTCCCGAACTTCGATGCCACGTTTAACCCGGCGCTGCAAACCAACCTGATCTTTCCCGTTGCCTGCGAATTCATCAGCCCAAAACTACCCAATTGTGCTGTCATTCGTCCGACGAATCCAAAAGGCATTGCCATGGGAGTGGCCACTTTCCTGACCGACATGGGACTCTTTATCGGCCAAACCCCAGAGTTTTTTAAAGCGCTTAAAACGCTGGCCCAGCAAGCGGACGCGGCTCAGCGCGGTTTTTGATTTCGGAACCGGCAGCTTTGTTTGTTCTTCCCCCAGGGCGCTGTGCTTGCCGTAATAAGGCATGGCGCCTGTTATTACCGTAAGTCGCAGATCTTTACAACCATCCTCTAAGGAGCAATTATGTTCGAAGGACTTTTTCAACCTATGCATCTGCTGATTATCTTTGGGATTGCCCTGCTTGTGTTCGGACCCAGGAAACTCCCCGAACTCGGCAAAGGCATCGGAGACGGTATTCGCGGTTTCAAGAACGCAATGAAAGACAAAGACGATTCGCCGGACAAAAGCGCCGTCACGAACGGGCCCAGCACGTAAACTATTCTCTGGCCCGGCGAGCCGGCGCTACCGGACTACGGTGATTAACTTCACGTTGTCTGTTGCCGAAACTCGGCTCACATACCCCAGCGCGCCCGGAGTGGTAGCCACATATTCGATAAGGGAGGATTCGGAATCGAATGCCTTGGGCATGGAGCCTTGACCGGTAAATACCGCCTTCCGCCATTGCGCCCGGAATTCATCGGGGCTTTCGCCAAGGTGTTTGGTCAGGAAGACTTCGTGCACCGCTCCACCTTTCAAAGTCACTGGCACGGCATGGGAGCCGTCCGCAAACCTGGTTTTCTCTCCCGTAAATATGGCGCGCAAATCGGCGTTTTTTATTTCCGAAATCTGCACGCCCTTGTTAGCCACCAACACCACATCCTGGGCACTGGCCGCGGACCAGCAACCGACTAAGCCCAACAGCAGGATTAACCAGCGAGTTTTGTTCATGGTTCTCCCGTCCTGACACGCTTAGCGCGGCTAAAAGCTGAAACCGATCTTGGCCGCCAGCATGTTCGAGTTTGGCTTCAGGCCATTTGGGTTGTTGTCGGTGTAGTAGCCGAGTCCAGTTCCATGCAGAAAATGGCCCTCGATCTTGGCGTAAGAATAAGCGTTAAAGTCATGGCGCCCGGACACCACCCAGTCCTTCGAGTAATTTGCCGGCAACTTCGTGTCCAGCGCTTTATTCACGTAGTGGCTGTAGTAACTTCCCAGCTGATACTTCTTCAAAAGTCGATAACTCCCCATGACGTACCATACCCGCTGATCCACTGGGTCTGGAAACGACTCGGGACCAAACGTCAGAGTCGCACTGGACGGCACCCTCCTATATTCTCCCGCGAAGTCAAATCTTCCTTTCTTGAACTCGGCGTATTGTGCGCTCATGAAAAAGGGAGCCCCGTGTATGCCGCCCGCCGGCGTGGTCCCATTCAAATCCTCAACTAGAGCGCTGGAGCCCACGGTCAGCCCGGTCAACGGGGCTTCCCAGCGTAGATCGCCGCCGTAGCTACTGCCTTCTGGGGCGGTCGTAAACACCAGCCCTTCTTCCGACAGCGTTTTAACGTATCCGGCCTTGGGGTCAAGGTTGACCTCCCGCGTACCCGGAATATCGCAGCTTTCCCGAACGGCTGCCCAAGGGCACGAAGCCATAGACCTCGCCCCCAAGATGCGCCAGGAACACACTCCTGTTGTCGATTGGGTAAGCGCCTTGCGGCAGCAGTATCCAGAGGAAGGCGGCGTCCACATCCTGGGAATCGTTGAACAACCCAAGGACCGTCTTTACCTTGCCGGCTCGAACTCCAAAATAATCGTTGAATCTGTAGTCTGCCGATGCCCAATCGACTTGAACATACGAGCTGCCGAGTTGCCCCAGTTGGTACATATGCAACTGGATTCCGACTCGCAGTTTATCGGTGAGTGAATCGGAGACGCTCACGACGCCATCCGTCCACTGGGCGCTGCCGCCGCTCGATTCCATGGTCAGGTAATTGTTATTCGAACTGAAGAGGAAGCCCTGGGTGACATATCCATGAATCTCAAGACCCGTCAGGTCCTGTGCATACAAACTGCTCGCGCAGATGCAGACAAAAAGGATCAGCAGCATTCGTCGCGGCATAGAACTCCCCCTGATGTCTTATGCATCGGCGACTTTGTTCTACGGCTTTAGCCCAGAATCTTTTGCACCTTCTTTTTCTCGATGGCGGAGCGACTCTCGCCTGCTTGACACCGGCAGCTATAATAAAAATCATGCGAACGCCCAACATCACTATTCAATAAGTCGCTAAGCTGTGTGAAATCAATATTTTGAGCGATCCTATTCGGCTGATTCTCCTTTGATTTCTAGAAAGGCACTCACCAGTCTTAAACTAGTCAATGGCCATAAAACGACCGCCGATACCCCAGAGAAATCCAGTGCCCAAAGCACGGAAGATCCTAAGCACGGGAGATCGAATGCCAGGCACCTCGAAACGCGATGGCGCGAAATGCAACGTGGCCCTGCTTGGCTTCGGTACGGTCGGCAGTTCCGTGGCAAGAATTCTTTGCGATCGCTCGAACGCGCACCTGCGCTTGACCCACATCCTCAATCGCAACGTGGCACGGAAAAAAGTGGACTGGCTTCCCTCTTCGGTGCGCTGGACGGAGAATATCGACGACGTTCTGTCTTCCGACGTGGACATCGTGGTCGAAGTAATGGGCGGCCTTCAGCCCACCGAAGACTGGATCCGTCGCGCGCTCCAGTCGGGCAAATCCGTGGTCACGGCCAACAAGCAGCTGATCGCGCGCTTCGGCCCTGCCTTGATCAGCCTGGCCCGGCAGATGAAACAGCAGATCCAGTTTGGCGCGTCGGTAGCGGGCGGCGTGCCCGTGATCTCCGGATTGCATGACGGATTAGCCGGCGATGAACTGTACAAGATCCGCGGCATCCTCAACGGCACCTGCAACTACATTCTTAGCCAAATCGAGAGCAACGGCGTTCCCTTCGCCGTCGCTTTGCGCGAGGCCCAGAAGCTTGGCTTCGCCGAGGCCGATCCGACCGAAGACATCGACGGCCTGGACGCGCGCGCCAAGCTCGCTATCCTGGCCCGAGTCGGACTCCATTGCAATGTCAAAGCGGAAAGCATCGTGGCCCGCTCGATTTCAGCGGTCGACGCGGTTGATTTTGAATACGCGAAGCAGCTCGGCTGTACGATTCGCCAGATTTCCTGGGCCGAGTTGAAAACAGAGTCAATCGAAAAGGCGGACGCCAAATCAAAACAAAAGTCGAAACCAAAGTCGAAAGAGGACGGCCTGTTTGCCGCAGTTCAGCCGGCGCTCGTCGAACTCTCATCGCCGTTGGCGCGCGTCGAAGGCAGCCAGAACCTCGTGATGGCGACTGGAAAATACGGTGGTGAAACTGTATTTGGAGGTCACGGGGCTGGAGGTCATCCTACGGCTGTCGCGGTCGTCTCCGATATTCTGGCGATTTCTCACGCCAAGCAATCAGGCACGAATTACGCGGCGCCGTCCGTCGAAACAACACCCACCGTCACGGCCGACTTCACCACCATGCATTATTTGCGCTTCACGGTAAAAGACCGGCCGGGTATCATCGCCAGCCTCGCCATAATTCTCTCCAAGTACAACATCAACATTGATGCCGTGGTGCAGAAACCGGGCTGCCCGAAAACCCATCTGCCTTTTTTGATCACGCTGGAAGACTGCAAGGCATCGTTGGTGGAAAAAGCCCTCCAGCAAATCAACGCGCTGGATTTCATGTTGCAGCCGTGCCTGCACTTGCCGATCCTGTAGACGCTTGCTGAAAAAGCTATGCTTCCACCCGGAAGAATTGCGCCATGTTGCGGAATTTCTGATAGCGGGTTTCGAGCAACTCGGCAACCGGCTGCTGCTTGATCGCGGCGAAATGCTGCTGCAGCCCCGCGTCCAGCATCTCCGCTGCCTGCGCGTGATCGGTATGCGCGCCTCCGGCAGGTTCCGGAATAATCCCGTCGATGCAGCCGAGTTCGTTTAGATCTTTCGCGGTGATCTTCATGGCTTCCGCCGCCAGATCCTTCTTGCTGGCGTCCCGCCACATGATCGACGCACAGCCCTCCGGCGAAATCACCGAGTAAACTGCGTTCTCCATCATCAATACGCGGTCGGCCACGGCAATCGCCAGCGCCCCGCCGCTGCCGCCGACGCCAATTACGGTGGCGATGATCGGCACCTCCAGCCGCGCCATCTCCAGCAGGTTGCGCGCGATGGCTTCTCCCTGACCCCGCTCTTCGGCGTGCAGTCCGGGATAGGCGCCGTCGGTATCTACGAAAGTAAAAATCGGCCGCTTGAATTTCTCCGCAAACTGCATCACCCGCAGCGCCTTTCGATATCCTTCCGGATGAGGCATGCCAAAGTTTCGATACACGCGCTGTTTCGCGTCACGCGCTTTCTGCTGGCCCACGATGATGACTTCCTCCCCGTGAAAGCGAGCCATCCCGCAAACAATCGCCGGATCGTCGCGGAAACCGCGATCGCCGCGAATCTCGCTCCAGTCGGTGAAAATGCGCTCGACGTAATCCAGCGTGTACGGACGTTGCGGATGACGCGCCAGTTCGGTGCGCTCCCACGCGTTCAGGTGCGATGAAATCTCGCGGCGAAGATCGCTCACCCGTTCGTGCAGTTGCCCGATCTGGCGCACCGTTTCCGTGTTCTGCCCTTCCATCGCCTGCAGCCGCGTGATCTGCTCCTCGATTTTTTCCAGCTCCTGCTGCGCTTTCAGTCCAGAATCCATTTTGATGCCGTTCCCATTCTTTCGGGTATGATGCGCCTCTACAATCGACAGCATAAAATCCGTACCGGCGATGGCGGCATTCTGCACGCCATTCTTAGCGCCGTTAGAAGCGCTGGGATCTGACTTTTCCGCTCGCTTTATTTTCGCTCGTCTCATCCGCCGCATTGCTTAAACGCGATCCGGTGCACTGCCGCACGTTTTCGCCCGGCCGCGAAACAGCTGGACAAACAAGACGACCGTCGCTGCACCATGTTACTCATCACCTGTTACTCATCAGCTGATAACGCGGACGCTGCCGCGCCCACACAATTCTTCCACGCGCCCCAAAAACTTGCGGTCCGGCATCACATTATAGCCTTCGGCTTCCAGCACCACCATGAAATCGCCTTCCCGCTCCACATCGAAGAGTACCTTGGCTTCGCCCTTGCGTTCGTTGCAGAGCGCGTACAGCGCATCCACCATGCCACCGGTCGCAACATCGAGAGGAATCCTTATACGCAACGCCTTCGGCAAGGGTACGCGAGCTTCGTCAAGCGGAATAATATCGTTGGCCGTGACTTTCGGATTCGCGCCCTCTTCAATCCGTACGCCGCCGCGAATCAGCACCGGAACCTCGAGCTTCACTTTCTCCGCCAGCTTCCGATAAGCCTCGGGAAAGACCAGCAGTTCCACCTTACCCGACATATCTTCAAGCGCGGCCTGTGCCCACAGCTCGCCTCTCCTGGACTTTGCCACCCGCAACCCCGAAATCAATCCGGCCGTCGTGATGTTTTCATCCTTGGCGGTCGATTTCTTCATTGCGGCAATGTCTTCCGTCGAGAGCGCATTGAAGTCGGCAAGCTTGTCTTTGTACTTTTCCATCGGATGCCCGGTGATGAAAAACCCGAGAATTTCCTTCTCCGCCGCCAGCCGCGTGTGTTCATCCCAGTCCGGCGTGTTGGGGAGCGCGTCATTCGCCTGCTCGGCGGTTTCATCCGCAAATACGCCAAACAGCCCGTGCTGACCCGACTCCGCATCGCGCTGCGTTTTTTGCGCATGCTCCATCGCAGTGTCGAGCGCCTGCATGAGCTGAGCCCGGCGCCCGAAACCATCCAGGGCTCCGCTCTTGATCAGCGACTCCAGCACGCGTCTGTTCAGAAGCCGTAGATCCACCTCCTCGCAGAACTCGTAGAACGACTTGAAACCCCTCCCCAGCTTTTTGCGCGCCGCGCTAATCGACTCAATCGCATTTCCGCCGACGTTCTTCACCGCCGCCAACCCAAACCTTATCGCCTGTCCGTGCGGCGTAAAGTTAGCATCGCTCACGTTAATATCGGGAGGCTCAACCGCAATCCCCATTTCGCGGCATTCGTTGATGTATTTCACCACGCTATCGGTGTCGCCCGTGATCGAGGTCAGCAGCGCCGCCATGAAATCCAGCGGATGATGCGTCTTCAAATACGCGGTGTGATATGCCAGCAGCGCATAGGCCGCCGAGTGCGACTTATTGAATCCGTAACCCGCAAACTGCGCCATCAGATCGAAAATCTTCTCGATCTTTTTCGGCGGAAAGCCGTTCTTGGTCGCTCCTTGCACAAAGCGTTCCCGCTGCGCCGCCATTTCTTCGGGCTTTTTCTTTCCCATCGCGCGGCGCAGCAGATCGGCTTCTCCGAGGGAGTAGCCCGCGAGCTTGTTCGCGGCTTGCATGACCTGTTCCTGATAGACAAAGACGCCGAGCGTTTCCTCCAGGATCTCCTTCAATTCGGGCAACTCATATTCGATTTTGCGGCGCCCTTGTTTGCGCTCGATGAAATCGTCGATCATCGCCATCGGGCCCGGACGATACAGCGCATTGAGCGCTGTCAGGTGTTCGATCGAGTTGGGCTGGTAACGCCGCAGCACGTCGCGCATGCCATGCGATTCAAACTGAAAAACTCCGGACGTCAATCCACGATGGAACACTTTCTGATATGTTTCCTCGTCCTCCAGCGGGATCTCATCGAGGGTGAGCTGCTGGCCTCTTTGCGCAAGCAGTTTTACCGTATCGTCAAGAATGGTAAGCGTCGTCAGGCCGAGAAAATCCATCTTCAGCAGGCCCATCTTTTCGATGGCCACCATGTCGAAGGCGGTAACGATTTCGTCGTTCTTGGTCTTGTGCAGCGGCACCAGTTCAATCAGAGGCCGTGGCGAAATCACCACCCCCGCCGCGTGTACTCCCGAATTCCGCACCAGGCCTTCGAGCTTTCGCGCCGTATCCAGCAACTGCCGCACCTGCGGATCCTTCTGATACGCCTCCTGCAGCGCGACCGACTCCGTGAGCGCGTCGTCCAGTTTGATATTTAAAGTTGTCGGAACCATCTTCGCGATGCGGTCCACATCGCTGTACGGCATATCCATGGCGCGGCCGACGTCCTTGATCGCGGCCTTCGCGGCCATCGTGCCGAAGGTAATAATCTGCGCAACATTTTCCCGCCCATATTTATGGGTGACGTATTCAATCACTTCGCCGCGCCGGTTCATGCAGAAATCGATATCGATATCGGGCATGGAAATACGTTCCGGGTTCAGGAAGCGCTCAAATAGAAGTTCATGCTGCAGTGGATCGATATCAGTAATGCCCAGCGAATACGCCACCGCCGAACCTGCCGCCGATCCACGCCCCGGCCCGACCGGAATACCCCGCTCGCGTGCGTAGCGGATGAAATCCCAAACGATCAGGAAATAGCCTGAGAACTTCATCTGCTGGATGATGGTCAGCTCGCGCGCCAGCCGCTGCTCGTACTCGGTCAGCGAATGTTTGAGCTTTCCAGTCGCCGCCGCGGCGCGCAGGTTCTCCATGCGGCGGGCGAATCCCTGCCGCGTAACGTGCTCGAAATAGCTGTCGAGCGTATAGCCGTCCGGAACATCGAAGTGCGGAAACGGGCTCGGCACTTTCTCCAGCCGAAGATTGCAGCGCTCGGCAATGTCCAGCGTGCGCGACAGCACCTGCGGGGCATCCTTGAACACGCGCAGCATCTGGTCGGCGTTCTTGACGTAAAACTGCGTGCCCTCGAACTTCATCCGGTTGGTTTCCTGGATGGACTTCCCCGTCTGAATGCACAACATCACATCCTGGGCGTGCGCGTCGTCTTCACAGAGGTAGTGGCTGTCGTTGGTCGCAACCATTTGCATCCCGAGATCCTTTTCCAGTTGAAACAGATTGGAATGGATGCGGTGCTCCATCTCCAGACCCTGATCCTGAATCTCCAGGAAAAAATTCTCTTTGCCGAAGAGTTCGCGGTAGAACCCGGCAGCCGCGCGCGCCGCGTCGTAGTTCCCTTCCGTCAGCCGCTCCGCCACTTCGCCCTTCAGGCATCCGGAAAGCCCGATCAGCCCCTTCGAATGCTCGGCCAGGAACTTCTTGCTCACGCGCGGCTTGTAGTAAAAGCCGTGCAGCGAAGCTTCCGACGTGATCTTCACCAGGTTGCGGTAGCCTTCTTCGTTTTCGGCGAGAACCAGCAGGTGGTTGTAGGTATCACCGTCCGGTGGAGTGCGCGTGATGACGTGGTCGTCTTTTTTGCAGATGTAGAGTTCGCACCCCACGATCGGTTTGACGCCGGCCTTGTGCGCGGCATTTACAAAATGCACCGCGCCAAAAATATTGCCGTGGTCGGTCATTGCCACGGCGGGCATGCCAAGTTCATGAACCCGGTCGACGAGTTTCTCGACGTCGCAAGCGCCGTCGAGCAGAGAGTAATCGCTATGCAGATGCAGGTGGACGAATTGGTTTTGGCTCATGAAAACTTGACTTGCTTATTAGCGGCGGAGCACAGATTTAGGCAGCGGTGCAGTTTCACGATACAACTGACAAAACCCCAAACCACAGGTGGACACGAAGTATCACGAAGGCTTCTCGCCCAAGGTGTTTTCCTTGGTGCACCTCCGTGTCCTTGGTGGTTGGCGTTTTCACAAACTGCACACCCAGCTTTACTCTGGCTCCTCGAATCTGGAAACCCCTTTATTCTAAATGGCTGGAGGCTGATGGCTGGAGTAAATACGCACTGTCGGACCGTTCTCGTTCTAGCGCACGATCTGGATCGACATCGTTGGTTCCGGCACCTGAAAATCCACGCCGCGATCGTCATTCATCTTGACCGTTGCATCAAGATCCAGCTGGGTAAGCGGAATTTTCTTCGCCGACTGATCGCCGAATACCCAGAGGGTCCCACCCGAGATCGCGTAATTATGCACTTCCTCAACATGCTGGTCGCGGAAAACCAGCGCTGTTGCAGGTTGTAACTCGGCCCTCGGCCGGTTGCGCGCTTCCAGGTCCGCTTGCAGCCGGTCCACTTTTCCGTTCAGCGCCTGAACGTCACTCTGCAGCCCGCCGTCGTCTGCGTATGGGCCAGCATAGTCCGCGGAGGAATCCGCCGTCTGATTATCATTATTCTGATAGTCGAGCGGATCGGCATACCAGCTGTAGTAGGGATAACCGAGGCCGTAAGGATAGTAGTAACCCGCACCGTACCCGTATCGACGCCGGTAGTTGGGGCTTCCAATTTGCACACGAACCCCAGAACCGCGAACGCCCGAACTGCGCACGCCTGAGCTGAAGTTGGAATTGTGACTGGAACTTCCGCTGTGGAATGACCCTGAAGAATGCCCGCCACCCGAGGCGAAGTGCGCGCCGCCACCACCACCGCCACCATGCCGTTGGGCCCACACGGGTAGCGCAAGTAAAGCCAGACTGAACGTCGCAATGCACAGCCAGCGCCGCATGTGACGATTATAGCGCAATTTTAAACTGTCTCAAAGCGAGAAAAAACACCCGGTGGGGACCAAATAAACGTTGTCATCCTGAGGGGGCGAAGGACCTGCTTTTTGCCGGCCGCGAACTTACACGTGCCCTACTTGCCCTTCTTCTTGGCCTTCGCCTTCGTCTTGTTAGGAGCCGGCTTAGGCACAGGTTTAGTAGGCGTGGGCGCCTTGCCAGGCTTTTTGTCGGCACCCTTGGTTGGCTTGCTCACCTTGGCCGCCGCTGCGGTGTTTGCCGGCGTGGCGCCCTTCGCAGGTGCGGCAGGCTTCGTCAGTGTGTCAGACTTCGCAGATGCGGCAGCCTTCGTCGGTGCGGCGGTCTTTTCCTGAACCGGAGGGGCAGCAACCGCCGCCGCTTTTCCCTTCCCTTTAGCGCCAGGCTTGCCGGCCGCGCTCGCGGCAGGAACAGCAACGGCCATCGCTTTGGCTCCTCTGCCACGCTTTGTTGGCGGAGGCGGTGGAGGCGGCGGTGGTGGTGGCGCCAACGGTTTCAGGAACTTCAGCGTCTCGGTCCGCGACCGCAGCTTGCCATCCAACAGAAGCAGGAACACATCGTTCGCGATCTTCGGATACGCCGGCAGCTGCGGCGTAATGTGCAGTTCCGTCATTTCCGGCAGGGGGATCTTCTGCTGCACCTGTCGCCACTTGGTAAAGAAATTCTTGATCTTCTGGACCACCGCCTGCTGCCGCGCCGTGATCGCAAGAAACAGAATCATCTCCGGACGCGCCGACGACAGCAGCTGCCAAGTTCGCGAGGGCGTGGCCGCCTCTTTGCCAGACAGGCGTTTCGCCAGGCTGTGGGCATTGGCATCCAGATCCTTCCATGCCTCGACTAGATCCTTGCGCGGAATCGCCCGGCGCAAATCCGAAATATCCTTATCGCCCATCCGCTCCGTGAGAAAATGCAGCACCGCAGGCGCAACTTCCGGCGTATAACCAAGCTCGTTCATTTGCTGCCGAGTCTTCATGAACGCGCCCAGGCCGGCCGTGTCCACTTTGGCCGTGCTCCAGCGCGGATTCAGCACTTTCAGCCATCCCTCTTTTTCGTACGCCTTCAACACGCCCAGCGCATCATCCTCATACGCTAACTGCTCGATCTCGTATCCGATGCTCGAGCTTGGTATGTACTCGATGTAGCCATTTTCTTTTCCGGATTCATAGCGCGCCTGGGTCCGCTCTTCGAGTGGCCAATGGAACCGAGTAGCAAAGCGAGTCGCGCGGATCATCCGCGACGCATCTTCCAGAAACGCGTAGTTATGCAATACGCGGATGACTTTCGCTTCAATGTCGGCGACTCCGTTGAACGGATCCATCAACAGCCCGCGCGAGCCCTCGTTCATCGATAGTGCCATCGCGTTCACGGTGAAATCGCGACGGCGCAGATCTTCAATGATCGTGGCGGGAGCCATCGTCGGAGGCTTGCCTGGCTTGTCGTAGTGCTCCGAGCGCGCCATTGCGACCTCGGCCCGCACGCCGCCCGGTAGCGTCAATAACAAGGAGCGCGTTTCGGCATCGGCGTCACCCACCACCGCTCCCGCGCGCTCCAGATCTTTCTGCAGCTTGAGGGCGTTGCCCTGGACCGTAAAATCGAGATCGCGAATCGGAAAGCCCGTAATGATGTCGCGGATGGCGCCGCCGGTGAGATACAGGTTCATCCCCGCCGCCTTAGCGGCGTCTAGGACGAGGGTGACTGCCTTCTGTTGGTCCGGCGAGAGCCGGGTCTCCAGCGTGTATATGTAATCGGCCATGCCTTCCTAGTCGCCTTGCGGTGGCTGGACCGGGGCGTTATTCACAAGATTTCCACAGGGGCCCGGCTCGAACCTAGTTCGAAATCTGTCCGAAATTTGACAAGCTGCTCTCAGGTGGAATCTAACCTGCTCTAGACATTAGAGTTATACCGTAAACCTGTACTTCCAGCAAACTAGACAAAATAACACAAGGTTTACCGTTTGGCTACTGCGAAGGCAGGACCTGCCCGAATTTACCGGGAAAGTGCGAGAATTCATCTGGAGTGCGGCGGGGATGCTCTTGTCCGCGAGAACCTGGCCCGTTAGCAACGTCATTCAAATGGATCGCTCTTCAGATAGATTAGAAAAGATAGATTAGAAATCATCCCTACCCATGCCCTCTACCCACAAGAAAGTGATCGTGCGGAAACACGACCGCGACTCGATCAGCGGCTACGTAGCGCCCGCGAACTTTGTGGTGGAAGGCAAGCTCGAGCTGCTCAACACTTCCGGCAACGTAGTCGCCATCGACCTCCGGGATATTAAGGCCGTCTATTTTGTCCGCGAATTTTCCGACACCGACCTGATGCTCCGCAAGACTTTCACCACCCGTCCGCGAACCGAAGGCCTGTGGGTGCGCCTGAAGTTCAAGGACAACGACATGATCGAAGGCATTCTGCCCAACGACCTGACGCAAAATCCCGCCGAAGGCTTCCTGGTGAACCCTCCCGACCTGCGCTCCAACACGCAACGAGTCTTCGTCCCCCGGGAAGCGTTGACATCGGTGACCGTGCTGGCGGTAGTAGGTGCAACGAACCGCCGCCGCAAAGGCGGAGCCCCAGACACCAGGCAAGTCACATTGTTCGAGCAGTAAAGCAGGTCTTAGGTGTTAGGTCTTAGGTTTTAGGAGGATCGCTTCGCCGCCCGCAGTCAAGTGGTTTCGACTTTGTTCTTCCTAAGACCTAACACCTAAGACCTGCCTGCCTCCTGCCTTGCTACAATTCCCGAGACCGCCATGAAACTAGCCGATATCGCCACAGCCCTAAGCGCCCGCGTCGAAAATGCCTCGCCCACAACCGAAATCACCGGAGTAGCCGGCATAGAGCAAGCGGGTCCCGGACAGCTGACCTTCGTCTCCAACCCCAAGTACAACGCCGCCGCGAAGACGACGAAGGCGTCAGCAGTAATCGTCGCCGAGAATTTTCCCGCCCTATCCACGGGAATGTTGCGCAGCAAGAACCCATACCTGGCCTGGGCGAAGGCCATAGAACTTTTCCACCGGCCGCCAAGTTACGCCCCCGGAATCCATCCGACCGCAGTCGTTCATCCCAAGGCAAAAATCGGCAAGAACGCGCACCTCGGCCCCTACGTGGTAGTCGAGGAAGACGCCGTCATCGGAGACCACGCCATACTGCTGGCCCACGTAGTCATCTATCGCGGAGCAGCCATCGGCAACAATTTCTTCGCCCACGCGCACGCAGTAGTGCGCGAATTCTGCCGGCTAGGAGACCACGTCATCCTGCAGAATGGCGCGATAGTAGGCTCCGACGGCTTCGGCTTCGCCAAGGACGACGCGAACCACTGGCACAAAATCCTCCAGACCGGAAACGTAGCCATCGAAAGCGAAGCCGAGATCCAGGCCAATGCCTGCATCGACCGGGCCAGCATAGGCGAAACCCGCATCGGGCGCGGAGCAAAAGTCGACAACCTGGTCCACGTAGGGCACAGCTGCACCATCGGACAAGACACGCTGCTCTGCGCCCAGGTCGGCCTGGCGGGCACGACCGACGTGGGCAACAACGTAATCCTCGCGGGCCAGGTAGGCGTCAGCGGCCATGTAAAAATCGGAGACGGGGCCATAGCCATAGCCCAAAGCGGCATCCCGCACGACGTTCCCGCCGGAGCCATGGTCAGCGGCGCCCCTGCCATCGATCATCGCTTGTGGCTAAAGTGCTGCGCCGCCTACGCCAAGCTCCCGGAGATTGCCAGGGCCGTCAGAAAGCTGTCGGAGCATTGATGCCAGGCGAACGTGTTGCGAAAGTGTTTCACGTGAAACATTTGTGGCTGTGATATTGTACGTACGCCCATATACATACAATCGGAGTCAACGGTCTCAAAACTGAGTTTATACGCCGTGCGACGAGTTTTAAGTCATTGGTAATGCTCAGGGTGGTTAAAGAGACACAAAAGAAAGCACCCACCGGTGTAAAATTGAGTTCTTAGCTATCCATTCAGTCTCCGCGAGGAACCTGAAATGCCTGCGGCAGAGCAAACGGTCCTTTTGAGTTTCGACGGCGCCGACCTCGCCGACGGAAACCGCTACGCCAACAACCTCAGGGGCTTCCTTCTCGATCTTGGAACCGACGTGCGCGTTGAGAAGCACAGCGAGATGCCAGACTCGCAGGATTTCGGATCGACGTTGGTCCTGGTACTCGGCACGACAGCGATCAGCACGTTAGCTCACGGCATTGCCGTGTGGCTGCAGCGCAATGCCGGAGCGCGGATAAAGCTGCGAACCGCCAAAGGTGAATTGGTCGCCGAGGGACTTGACAGCAAGGATGTGCCCCGGATAGTCGAAGCTTTGTCTGACCCCCAACTACGCGAATGGGCTCAGCCATCGTAAATCACGACGCCACGGCCGTCATCGTCTTAGGGGCGAGCAAATTCAAGAAGACACCGGCGCTCGATCGCGCAGGCTTTCGCTTGTCTATGGAAGACTTCGTCTCGTATGTGTTGGACAAAGGGCTCCTATCACTACCCAACACGAACCTCCTGAATCTTTTCGATAGCCAACTCCCACCGGGCGACCAGCTTGAGGCTGTTTGCAACTTTCTTTCCTCGCGGCAAGCGGCATCTGGAACCAAAGATGTCATCTTGTACTATGTCGGCCATGGCGGGTTCGTGGGCGGCGCAAACCAAGAGTATTTCTTGGCTATCGGAACCACCAAGGAGGGAATGGAGGGCTCTACCGCTATTCGAAGTGGGGACCTGTCATCGGCCCTTCGAGATCACGCTAGTCGGCCCCGGAAATATCTGATCATCGACTCCTGTTTTGCGGCCTCACTAGTTGCGCAGTTCCAAGGTTCCAGCTTGTCGGATATTGTCAGCGCCCAGCTGCTAGAAGCGTTGCCTGAAAGCGGAACCGCGGCGCTTTGCTCCTCGGGATCGCGACAGGTATCTTTGTCTCCCGCTGACCAATCCCACACTATGTTTTCCGGTGCCCTAATGGATGTACTTCGGCACGGCGAACCGAGCGCCCAATCGGCCTTCTCGCTAGACGATGTCGGCCGACGAGTCAAAGACCTTTTACGGGAGAGACATCCCGGCAACTGGATCAGACCCGAAGTGCACTGCCCAGATATGCGCAAGGGGAACGTCGCTGAAATTCCGATATTTCCCAACCCCCAGTTTGCACCGAGACTGGAGGCCTTCCTATCAGTGCGATTTGAGTCAAGGATGGACGACTACCTAGAGATCGCCCTGCAAGCAGTAAGCGACACTCTTGACATCGAAGACCGAAAGTTGAACGAGGTGAGTAGAATAGCAATGCATCTCCTGAGAGAGAAGCAGACCCTCGGCCGCCCGAGCGTCTCGCGACACGGTCTGCCTCCTAAGCCTGCTGCCGCGGACAATGACTACGTGCATCACCTCGAACTGCTGCTCGCTACGCGCACCCAGCAATGGAAGACCGCGCTTTCAGAACTGGAGAACTCCTATGACATCACCCTTGAAACCCTGGGCGATGCGCTCGACCTCAAGGACGTCGAGAACGAAGGCCACTCCAGACGCGTCACTGCATACACCATCGCCCTAGCGCGCAAGATGGGCCTGCCGAAAGAAGAGATCAACGTGATCGCCCGCGGAGCCTTTCTGCACGACATCGGCAAGATGGCCATCCCCGATGAAATTCTGTACAAGCCCGGCAAGCTCACGAACGAGGAAATGAACATCATGAGAGAGCATTGCTACCGCGGATACAAGATGATCTCCCGAATCCCCTTTCTAGCGGAAGCTGCCGAAATTGTTTACGCCCACCAGGAGCGCCACGACGGGCTTGGCTATCCTCGCGGGCTTAAGGGCGACGAGATCCCCCTCGGCGCGCGTATATTCTCCATCGCCGACACTCTCGACGCTATGACCGCGGACCGTACCCGCCACCCGGCCCTAACAGTTGAAGCGGCGCGCAAGGAAATCGAACTATGGGCCGGTCGTCAGTTCGATCCCAAGATCGTCGACTTATTCCTCGAGATGCCCGACAATATCTGGGAAGACCTGCGAAAGGATATGGGGGCCCAGCCCAATCGACCGTAGCCTCTTCCAACAATCATCACAAACACCTGTGACGCACGTCACAGACATCCAACCGTTCCGTCGGCGACAATGGAGGTCGACCTGTAGCAGGCTAGAGGTGTGCCCGTCAACCCAGACAGCCCTCGAAGCTGCCCCAGCCCCACCTGTCGGCGCTCTTTGAAAACCAATTCGGGACAACGAGTGAGCGTCAGGCCGCCGCCGGGCCCGCTAGCGAACGAAAACGCCAGCTATATCTTGATGAATCAATATTTTACCTCTAACTCCTTTAAACCCAAAGATTTTGCGGGAATTTCCTCCTAACCCGATGATTCCACAACCACGGTGGAGGGGGGGCAATAGCATAAAAGTAAATAGGCAAAAACTACCTACTCCCGCAAGTCCACCGGTAGCCCGCTGTTGATTGCGGCTCGCACTTTCGCTATGAGGCAATCGCGTTCTCCGAAATCGTTGGGCTCTATGGGATCGTGGAATTGCACCGTCACCATCCCTGGACGAATCGCGAAGCGCGCTTTTGGCATGACGGCTTCGGTGCCTGAAATCGTGATGGGCACGACCGGCACATTGCATTCCTGCGCGAGATAGAACGGACCTCTCTTGAAGGGCAGCAACTTGCCATCGAACGAACGCTTCCCTTCCACGTAGATGGTCATGTTCAGTCCCTGTCCGATGGCTTTGACCGCGTCGCGGACGGCGGTGATACCGGCATCGCGATTTCTGCGGTCGACCGGGACGAGCGAGCCGATCAGCATGATGCGTCCAAGAATTGGAACTTTGAACAATTCTTTTTTCACCATCACCGAAGTGCGGCGCGGGATCAGCGGCAGGGTGATAGGAGGATCGAGATTGGAAATGTGATTGGACATGAAAATATAAGTTCGCGCCGGATCGATTTTTTCCAGTCCGATGGTGCGCACTTTTACTCCGGCGATGCGCACGCCGGTCCATGCGACCCACATGCAGGTGTTGTACAAAAAGCTGATGTCTTTGGTGAGGTAGGTCCAGGGAAATCCGAAGAGCGCTGCGAAAGGCAGCGCTGCGGCCCAGAACAGCAGCATGAGAATGGTGCGAAACACTTACCCCTTCACTCCCAGCGCTTTCCCCTTGAGCCCTCGCAATCGTTGGGGAAGCTTCTCATAGATGCCACCGAATCCGCCATTGGAGAGAATCGCAACTACGTCGTGGTCGCGCAGTTCGGGCGCGATGGCGTTGACGATGGCATCAGCGTCGGCGAGGATGCGCGCCGGCTTGCCGCGCTTTTGGATTTCTTCGACGACGCGATTCAGATCGAGGCGTTCGGCTTCAGGGATGGCTTCCGATTTGAAGATGGCCGCGACGACGACCTGATCGGCGAGCGCCAGGCTGTGGGCAAGGGCATCCTGGAGCACGTTGCGACGCATGGTGTTCGAGCGCGGCTCGAGCACCACCCACAGGCGCGAGCGCGGATAGCGCGCCCGCAATGCCAGGATGGTCTGCTCGATGGCCGTGGGATGATGCGCGAAGTCGTCGATAATCGTGACGCCGTTGACCTCGGCTGTGACCTCCAGCCGCCGCTTCACGCTCCGAAATGTCTGGAGAGCTCTTGCAATCACGTCTTTCGAAATTTCATAACTTGCCGCAAGCGCGGCCGCCGCAGTTGCATTCCAGACGTTGTATTCGCCACCGAGCGGAAACTCGAAGTCGCCCCAGAGTTTTCCGTCGCGCAGCACCGACCAAGCGGTGCGCTCCTCGCCGAGTTTGAGATTTGCGATTTTCCAAGCCGCATGTTCCGAGGCTCCATAGCGCTCCACCGGGCAAAACGCCTTTTGCAGGCAGCGGTTAATGCTGGCGCTCGCATTTTCACCCGTATCAAACGCGACGATCCGCCCGCGTCGCGGTACCAGATTTACCAGGCGTTTGAAGGCGGTCTCCACCGCGTCCAGATCCTTGTAGATATCGGCGTGGTCGAATTCAACCGACGTGAGGATGACGGAATCGGGAAAGTAGTGCATGAACTTCGGACCCTTATCGAAAAAGGCCGTGTCATACTCGTCGCCTTCCAGGATGAAGTGGCTGCCATCGCCAAGGCCAAAACTGCGGCCAAAGTTTTCCGCGATGCCGCCGATCAGGAACGACGGCTGAAGGCCGGCGGTCTCGAAGATCCACGCCAGCATCGAGGTGGTGGTCGTTTTGCCGTGAGTTCCGGCGACCACCAGCACATTCTTTCCGATGAGAAACTCATCATGCAGAATCTGCGGCATGGAGCAGAACGGAAAGCGCTCGTCAAGGACGCGCTCCAGTTCCGGGTTTCCGCGAGAAAGTGCGTTGCCCACGACCACCAGATCAGGCTTTGGATTCAGATTCGCCTCGGCAAACGGCTGCGCGATTGAAATGCCGAGTGATTCGAGAAATGTGGACATCGGCGGATACGATGCTGCGTCGGAACCGGTGACGCGAAAGCCGCGCTCTTGCAGCATGCCGGCGAGCGAGGCCATCGCCGTCCCGCAGATGCCGATCAGGTGAATGTGTTTGGGCTTAATCATCGGAGATTGCTTATTGAAAGATTACTCATTCAGTCGTCGCGGACTCCAGTATCTTGAGCTTCACTTGATCGCCCACTTCAAGCCGGGCACGCACGCCGAAGGGCAGCGTGACGTTGGCGCGAGAAACATGGCCGGAACGCAGACCATAGGCTATGGGAATCCCGAGATCGCCGACGACTCGCAGCACAACTTCCTCCAGTGTGTAATCCTGGCCTGAACTTTGGCGGCAATCGATCATTTCGCCGAAGACGATACCGCGCACGTCTTGCAGTTTGCCCGCCAGCTTCAACTGCATCAGCATGCGGTCAATCTGGTAGGGCTTGGCGGCGACGTCCTCCAGGAAAATAATTGTTCCCGCAGTGCGGATATCATAAGGCGTGCCGAGCGCCGCGACCAGGATCGAAAGACAGCCGCCGTAGAGGACGCCTTCCGCTTGCCCGGCGAGCAGCGGCCTGGCGCCTGAGGCCTCGCCAATTTCCCATTCCGTCGCGCCGGTCAGTGCGTTCTGCCACGAAGCCAAGTCGACGCCATCGGGAAGCGCAAAATCCTTGGCCAGCATTGGACCATGAAAAGTTACGAAGTTGGCCGTGTCGGCAAACGTGGTCAGCAGCGAGGTGAGGTCGCTGTAGCCCACAAAAATCTTCGGATGCCGAGCAAACTGTTTCAGGTTCAGAGCCGGCAGCAAGTAGTTCGATCCATAGCCGCCTCGCGCGCAGATAATCGCGCGGATATCGTCGCGCGCGAACATGTCTTCGAGTTCGCGCGCCCGGCGTTCGGCCGATCCGGCAAAGTACAGATCGCGCTCCAATATGGATTCGAAATAAAAAGGCTCGTATCCGGCACGCCGAAGACCTTCGCAGCCCGCCTCCAGCATTTCGCGCTTCACGTTCGACGCGGGCGCAACGATTCCGACGCGGTCGCCCGATCGGAGAGAACGGGGCTTGATTCGCGAATTTGGGGGCGCGGCAGTCATCTGGACTCGATCTTAAGTCTGGCACAGATATTGTTTCGCAAGCAGAGAAAAGAATCTAAACGAAGAATTCTCCGCGGCAGATTAGAGTCGCCGGTCCTCGCAGATAAACATGATTCTCCCAACGCACGGTTTGCGCACCGCCGGGCGCAATCACCGTGACTGGCGAAGCGGCCTGCCCGCTGGAAATTGCAGCTACCGCCGCTGCGCACGATCCCGTGCCGGAAGACTGCGTTTCTCCCGCGCCTCTTTCAAACATTCGGATCTCGACCTGATTCTTGCCGCGAACCGCGGCATACACTACGTTGGTGCCTTGCGGAAATTCCGGCTGTGTCTGGATCAGCGCTCCCTGCCGCTGCCATCCATCCTGAAAGTTCTCCACGAAGATGACGAAGTGCGGATTCCCCATCGAAACTTTCGTGCCCACCGCCCGTACCCACAGCGTCTCAATCGACAACTTCTCACCGACTTCGGGCGGGCCCATATCCGCTTCGAAATCAAAAGCGAAGCCTCGCTGCGTCACGAGGCGGCAGGCCTTCAATCCCGCGCCGGTGCGAATAACGACCTCTGTTTTGCCCTGGCGCGAAGAAATTTCCGCCGCTACACAGCGGGTACCGTTGCCGGAAATTTCGGCTTCTGAACCGTCCGCGTTGAACAGGCGCGCGCTGACGTCAGCTTCGGCGTCCGGAAACAGCCACTCGACTCCGTCGGCGCCGACTCCGCGATGACGGTCGCACAGGCGGCGGGTAAGGGCACTCAGGTCGCCGGGAGGGCGCGTGGCTTCTACGATGAGAAAATCGTTGCCGCACGCGGACGCCTTTGTAAAAGAGATTTTCGAGTTTGGCTGGGCGTGAACCTGATCGTTCTGCGCCTCGCTCTGCTGAACGTTCTGGGGTGGGGTCATTCCTGGGCACTCATTCCTAGACACTCATTCCTGGCTACTCAATCGTGTTCGGTACTCCCGAGCGCGGTGACCGTGGCAAACGCTGTCGATTCGTGCAAGCGGACGCAAAAGACTTTCTGCTGTTCGTGCTCGCCATCCACCGAGAACACCATGCGGAAATCGGGATCGGCGTTGGCGATGTGCACGCTGTGCATCGTAAGTTGCTCAGAGTCGAGGATGCGATTCACTTCTCTCAACATGCCGTCAACGTTGCGGCCGGTCACTTCGTAGTTACTAGCGAAATACTTCAGCGACCAGACGGCCTCGACCCGGCCGAGCAGAACGAGCGAAAGCAGAATGATGAGAGTGGCGAAGAAGGCCGTGCGGTAGAGGCCGCCGCCGGCAGCCATCCCCACCGACGCCACCACAAACAGGGTTGCTGCCGTGGTCAGCCCGGTCACCGATGTCTTGGCGTGCAGAATTGAACCCGCGCCTATGAAGCCGATGCCGGGGATAATCTGCGCGGCAATGCGGGCGCTGTCAGACTCCACGCCCGCCAGTTGTTTTGACAGAACCGTGAACATGGCCGCGCCAAAACAGATGAACATATTGGTGCGCAGGCCGGCCGGTTTGTGCCGCAACTGCCGTTCGAGACCAATGACGCCGCCGAGAACGGCCGCGAGCAACAAGCGTGCCAGGGTTGAAGTCAGCACCACGCCCAGTTCATTCCGCAGCAGTTGGATGAATGGATGAAATGGGTTCATAGCATCGCTCCGGCTTTGGAGCGGATTCTATCACTGCCATCCGGCGCTTTCCGCGTGGCCTGCGAAGAAGGGTTAACGCGATTGATTCGGGGCAGGGTGGGTGGCATAGATGTGCGCGTGCGGCTGTCCGGTAGCGTGAATTTGCGCCAGCTCCGTGAGATTGGTCCTATTCAGGCCCTGGCCGTTCGAGCCTCGATCCACGGCATCGCCGTCGAAGGCAATCACAAAATCCACGTAGCGCGAGGGATCGGCCAGCGCGCGCTCCCAAAGGCCTTCGGGATCGGTCGGCCGTTTCCACGGGCGATGATTCTCGCTATTCACGACCCGCCGCAGGGGGATACCAGCCTCCTCCATGACACCGACATGTTCCCCGAGGTCCATGAGGAAGATCGCATTGCTCGGCAATCGCGTAACCAGGCGTTGCACGGCGGAATTCAAAGTGTGCCGAATCTCCCAGTTCCTGCGCGCTTCTTGCAGGCAGCGAGGTTCGGCTTTCCACACCGAAGCATAACTGGCCACCACCAGCGCGAACATTACCGCCGCCAGTTTCGCGGCATGACGGCCGCCGGCGCCAAGGAGAAAGACGGAAGAAGTAAGCACTCCGGTCGAAACCGCGAACATCGGCACCAACTGGAGTCCGTAACGCTGGTTGAACGTCGCGAACGGCCACCAGGTGTAGACATGCACCGGTACTGAGCCATAGGCGATCGAAAGCGCGTAGAACACCAGCGGAGCCCATAGGAACAGCAGCATCAGCACTAATGCCGATTGCGTCCGTAGCTTCCATAGCGCGATTGCCAGCGTCAGTAAGGCTGCGGCGACCCAGAACCGGCCCCAGTTGCCGTCCGCCATATTCAATTGCGCCGACTTCAAGTAATAGATGGCTGCGACCGGGACATCGTGGAACGCCGGATTCGGCGCACCGACGCGTTGCTCAATCGCCTTGGCGGAGTAGGGACCGTTCGCGAAGTCCAACGGGTTCCCGTAAACGACGCGGTTGTAGGCCAGCCAGAGAATCGGAGCCAACGCAATACCTACCAGGAACCGAAGCGCGATTCGCCGCAAGGCATGATCGCCAGGCGTGGAATTCCGCCATCGCCTTAGTGCGATGACGACGACCGCCGTTCCCATTACACCCGCCAGAAACCATCCGTCGTAGCGGGTGAGTTCGGCGCCCGCCAGGCACCAGGCGCAACGCATGAGCGAAGTACGGGCTGCGGCAGCCGGTTGCCGGTCTCCGTTGTTGTTCTGCGGGTCACTCTTCGGCGGGTCAGTCTTTGGGAGGTCAGTCTTGGGCAGGCTGCGAACAAATTCGGCAAAGAAAACGACGGCCCAGATAAACAACGCCAGATAGACCGACTCCGTCATGGCGGTTGCCTGCATGTAGATCAGGTTGGGATTGGCTCCATAGGCAAATGCCGCGGCCCAGGCGCCCACCCCAGCCGCGGGTTTGGTGCGGAGGTCGGCAGTCAGCACGCCGCTCACGAGGCGAAATATTCCCATGACAGCGAGCACATAGGCGATCATCGAGGGAATCGAACCGCCGCCGCCGTTCTGCCACATGGTATTGAAGAAGATGAACGGGATCATCAGCAGATGCGGTAGCGGGAGCCATACCGTACCCAGTTGCAGGAGGCCGGGAGTCTGCGAATCGAACACGCGCCGCGCAATATTAATGTGGGCGACGGCATCGCCGTACAGCAACAGGTCATTGTGCTGGAAGTAGTAAAGGAAGGAAAACATAGACACGAGGACGGCGAGTCCGGATGCGGTGATCTCGCCGTGGCGCGGAACGGCGTCCGTCGCCGTAGTCAATGTGCGTGCTTTATCGTGGCGCGGCAACCCGTGTGAAACTCCAGTCTCCGGCTTCAGTTGTGAGGGCGCTCTTGCTGGTGCCGCACTTGCGGCATGCCTGAAGCATACCCTGATACGAACTTGGCTTGCGGCACGGGCGGTTGAGGGTCCGCCGGTGCGGCGCTATTCCAGGTGCGTGAGCTCGCGGAAAATCTGAAAGCGCGCGTCAATTTCCTGGCGGGTCAGATTCTGCAGGCGCTCGGTGCCGAAATTCTCCACGGCAAAAGATCCCATCACGCCGCCATAAAACAACGCGCGCTTCAACACGTCGCGATTGACTTCGCCCTGCGACGCGATGTACCCCATGAACCCGCCGGCAAACGAATCGCCGGCGCCGGTCGGATCCTTTACCTCTTCGATCGGTAAGGCGGGAGCGCGAAAAGGATGCGATCCGACGCCGAAGGCGCCCTCGCGGAAAAAGATGGTCGCTCCGTACTCGCCGTGCTTCACCACCAGCGCGCTCGGGCCCATGGCTAGAACCTTGTTGGCCGCGCGCAATAGATTCTTCTCTGCCGCCAACATTTTAGTCTCGGTATCGTTGATCAGCAGAACGTTCACCAGCTTCAACGTTTCGGCTAATTCCGTGGGGGTGCCCTGAATCCAGAAATTCATGGTGTCGCCGCCCGTAAGGCGCACGTCCTTCATCTCCATGCGAACCGCGGTCTGCAACGCCGGATGAATGTTCGCGAGGAAAAGGAATTGGGTGTCCGAATATTCTTTGGGAATCCGCGGCTGAAACTTCTCGAATACATTCAGTTCCGTAAAGTCGGTCTTGGCCTCGTTGAGGTTGTCGAGATACTGTCCGCCCCAGCGGAAAGTCTTCCCCTGAGTTCTCTCGATGCCCCGGGTATCCACTCCGCGCTTTTTCAGCACAGCTTCGTTCTCGGACGTAAAGTCGTCGCCCACCACGGCGACCATTCGCACCTCGGTAAAGTAACTTGCGGCCAACGCGAAATAAGTGGCAGCCCCGCCGAGGATGTCCTTCACGCGGCCCGAGGGCGTGGCGATTGTGTCAAAGGCAACAGAACCAACTACCAGGATGCTCATTCGTCTCCGTCGATCGTTCGTCGTTAGTCGTTAGTCGTTCGCGTCTTGCCAACGACTAGAGACCATCGACTATTTCACATATTTTCCTATTATTAACTTCAGCTTTTCTTTGGTAGCCGCTGGAATCATCGCCGGATCGGTCAGAATGGCATTGGCCAGCGCGCGTCCGCACTTGCAGGAGCGAGTCTTCGGCATGGCCGATACCGTAGCCTTCACGACCCTGGCGGCATTCTCCGCGTTTTTTACCAGCACCGAAACGATCTGCTCCACGGTCACGGAATCATGGTGCGGATGCCAGCAGTCGTAATCGGTGACCATGGCGATGGTGACGTAGCAAATCTCCGCTTCACGCGCGAGTTTGGCTTCCTGCAGGTTGGTCATGCCGATGACGTCCGCGCCCCAACTCCGATAGAGGTTCGACTCTGCCTTCGTTGAAAACTGCGGGCCTTCCATGCAGATGTAAGTGCCCCCCAACTTCGCGGAAACGCCCACAGCGTTGCACGCGCTGTGGACCACAGGCACCATCTGGCTGCATACCGGATCGCCAAATCCGACGTGGGCCACGATGCCATCGCCGAAGAAGGTGTCCACGCGGTGCCGGGTACGATCGAAAAACTGGTTCGGGATTACGAAATCGAGTGGCTTGTGCTCTTCCTTCAGCGAGCCCACGGCTGAAACGGAAACGATGCGCTCCACTCTCAGCTGCTTAAAACCGTGAATGTTGGCGCGGAAATTCAGTTCGCTCGGTAGAAGTTTGTGGCCGCGGGCGTGGCGCGCGAGGAAAGCCACTTGGCGACCCTCAAGCGTTCCCACAATGTAGGCATCGGAAGGATCGCCAAATGGAGTCTGCAGCTGGACCTCGTGCGCGCCCTCGAAACCGGGCATGTGGTACAGGCCGCTGCCGCCGATAATGCCGATCTCCGCCTGCTGCAAATGCGCTCCTGATGGGTTGGATTCATACCCCTGCTGGAAGTGACTGCGGAACTGCTGATTATACTAGACGGAAACTCATGGCTTGGCGGGCGCGGCATTTTCTTCCGGCCAGAAGTCTGCTTCCACTTTCTTCGTCGTATCGTCATCCAGACTTTCGGTGATCAGTATCTCGTCGCCGCGGACTTCAATCATTACCACTCCCTCTTCAGTCAGCCAGGCATGGCGTCCGCGCAAGGTTCGCCACGAATTCGCCGGGGGCGCATCTTGTGCAACTTTGCCATCGGCGCCGAGGCCCTGTCTTTTCTGATATCGCTTCGCGAGCGACGCCGCATACACAGCGGCGAACTCCGCCGCTTTCGCGGGACTCGACCAGCGGGAAATATAAAGCAGTCCGATCGGCGCCGATTTGTCTTTCTTCGGCTTCCCGGCAAAATAATAGCCGCCGCGCCACTCCGGATAGATCGCCCCAGCTTCGTCGCGACCCGCATACTGCTCAACCAGCACGTCGACGTCAAACTCTCCCATCGCACCGATATCGAAGGCATCGTAGCCTTTGAAATCTTTTTCCATGTCGATCAGCTTCACGGGTTGAATCCTCTCGTGCGTGAGATATGTCCGTGGCTCCATGATTTCGCGCGTCGTTTTCGGCGGATCCTTGAATGCGCCGGCATACGCCAGTTCCTTTCCACCCGCCTGCAGCAGGGCCGCGGTAAAGTCGAGTCCGTAGCGATAGGGGAATGTCAGTTCCTCTTTCAAGAAGATCGGGGCTTGGCTAAATGCCGGAGAATCCGCCGTCCCCACCAGCATGCTCTGCTTGAGCGCTTCAACAATCTGGGGCGACTCCAGCATGTTCTTCCCGGTCGGCGCGAGAGAATAGTCGAGGAGCACCACCATCGCCTGCCCCTCGACGACTGCCTGGCGGGCGGACGTTTCCTCATCGGTCTCGATGTCTGCGGGTGTTGGGTCAACGTTTTTGTCGTCTTTCTCCGAGGTACCCTTCATCCATTTTTCGATGCTGAACGACTGGTCCTGAAGGGCATGGGTCAGTTCGTGAGCCAGCACCGGCTTCTGCTGCTCCACGTCGACCCAGTTCAGCAGGTTCACGGTTTTTGTTTTGACGTCGTAGTATCCGGCCACCTGCTCTCGCAGCATCGTCACCAGGAAAGCGGACAAGTCGAAGTTGTGCGGCAACAACCCAAATTTCTTCAGCACCTGCGACGATCGCTCCAATCGCTTCGCGTCCTTGTCCTCCTTCATGTTCTTTTCGATGTAAGACTGGACTTCGTCGCGCTTCGCCAGCCTGCGCTTGACTTCATGCTTGATGGGTAGGTCCGTGTCCTGGCTGGCAAACCGCAGAATCTCGTCCACGGAGCGAAAAAGTTCTTTTCCCTCTTTAGGCGAGACGATGGTTTCTGGCGTGGCGTGAGCGTCGTCGCCCGCAGCCGGCTGAGAGTGCGCGGGCTGAGTCTGCGAGGGCTGGCCCTGCGACGCGGCGCCGTCCCCACTCCCCGTTTGACCCCAGAGCGTGCCCACGAAAAACACGAGCAGGGCAAGTTCGCAAAGCCATCTGCGAAGCGGTTGCGCGACCATCTTGACGATGTCCATTGGAATCGAGTTTATACTGTTCCATGCCAGTGAATATGCCCGTCAATACGCCCGTCAACCTGTGGAGCAGAACCGATCACGCTCTCGACTACCTGGAACGAGCCGACCGAATTCCTCACCGCCGGGAAGGGGAATCGACGTTGCTTGAATTTATTCCGCAAACCACGCGGCGCATTCTCGACCTGGCCACCGGTGATGGACGACTACTGGCCTTGGCGAAACGGGAGCATCCGAACACGGAGGCGGTCGCCATCGACTTCTCGCCTGCCATGATCGCGGCAGCCAAAAAGCGCTTTGCCAACGATTCTTCGGTCACCGTGATCACTCACAATCTCGATAACCCGCTGCCTGGCCTGGGCAGATTTGACGCGGTCATCTCCAGCTTCGCCATTCATCATCTGGCGCACGAGCGCAAGCGCACACTCTATTCGGAAATTTACGGACTGCTGAACGCCGGCGGCGTGTTCTGCAATCTGGAGCACGTCTCATCGCCCACGCCGGCCCTGCACGCGGAATTCCTGCGCGAGATCGATAAGACGCCTGTGACCGAGGATCCATCGAACCGGTTGCTGGATTTGGAAACCCAGTTAGTCTGGATGCGGGAGATCGGATTCGTCGACGTCGATTGTCACTGGAAATGGCGGGAACTGGCGTTGCTGGCGGGTCGACGAGCCTAGGGTAAATATCACTATCAACGCGCGGCGACCCTTTGCGCCACCCACTCGCCCGCCTCGCGCGTCCCGAGAGTTCCACCGATGTCGGCGGTTGTCTTTTTCTGTCGCACGGCTTCGAGCACAGCTGCTTCGATTTTTTGCGACTCGGCCGTCATTCCGAGATGCGCGAGCATCATCGCCGCGGTTAGAATCGCACCGAACGGATTGGCCACGTTTTTGCCAGCAATCGGTGGCGCGGAACCATGGACCGGCTCGAACATCCCAATTTGACCTGGCGAAGCCTTACCGGGTGAAGTCTTCTCTGGATGCAGGTTGACACTTGCGGCCATCCCCAAGCCGCCTTGCAGACCGGCGGCGAGATCGGTGATGATGTCGCCGAACATGTTGTTGGTGACGATGACATCAAACCCGCGCGGATCGCGCACCATCTGCATGCACAGCGCGTCGACGTACATGTGCTGCGTCTCGATCTTTTGCTTTGAATACTCTGGCTTTGCATACTCTGCGGCGACTTCCTTGAACACGCGCTGCCACAGACCGCCGGCGTGCGTCATGGCATTCGATTTGTCGCACATCAGCACCCGGCTGCGAGCAGAGCCATCGAACTTCCTGTTGCTCGCGCAGTATTCAAATGCGTAGCGAATAATGCGCTCGACACCTTTGCGCGTGTTGATGTCTTCCTGAATGGCAACTTCGTCGGGCGTTCCCTGCTTGAAGACTCCGCCCAGATCACCGTAAACGCCCTCAGTGTTTTCGCGAATGACGACGAAATCGATGTCTTTGGGCTCGATGCCTTTGAGCGGGCATAGGGAGGCATCCATCAATCGCACGGGCCGCACATTGGCGAACAAGTCCATTTTGCAGCGCATGCCGAGCAGAATTTCTTTGGCGTGAATGTTGGAGGGCACACGCGGATCGCCAAAGGCGCCGACGAGAATGGCGTCGAACCCTGCGGCCAGCATGGCGAAGCCATCCGGCGGGACGGTAACGTTGTCGGCGAGATAGCGGTCGGCTCCCCAGTCGAATGCGGTCGCTTCGACGGCAGCCCCAGCGGCCTCGATGACGCTGACCGCCTGCGGGATAACTTCTTTTCCGATGCCGTCGCCGGCAATCACGGCAATACGCTTCTTCGTTCTTGCGGTCACGCTGGCAACGTTAGCACAGGGCTGAAGTGTTCATAAACCCCTAATCAAGGGCTGAACAGCTTTCGAGACCGGGGGATGGACTCCACGCTTCGTTATAATCAAAGGTTGAGCCTATGACTGCAACGACACTTCCGGGGGCGAACCCCAGCGCGCACGCGAGCGCTGCCACTGCGCCCGACTTCGGCGATACTCGCGCCGAGTTCCAAGCCTTGCTCGCAGGGTGTGGCCTCTATGACCTGAGTGGGCGCGCCAAGATTGCCGTGACCGGAGGCGACCGTGTCCGCTGGCTGAACGGCATGGCCACGAACAACATTCGCGACCTTGCTGCCGGCCAGGGCGTCTATGCGTTCCTGCTGAACGCGCAGGGCCGCATTCAGGCGGACTTGTATGTATTTCAGCGCGGAGAATCGCTGCTGGTGGATACGGAACGCGGGCAGCGGGAAAAAGTAATGCAGCTGTTCGATCACTACATCATTGCCGACGATGTGGAGATCGCGGACATCAGCGAGACGATCACGGCTGTCGGACTGACTGGGCCCGAATCGCGGCGGGTTCTCGAAGGCGCGGGTGTCGCAGTGCCCGATCTTGCGCCCTTGCAGTTTGCGGACACTGCCTGGCAACACGCCGGTCAGCAAAAGACGGTCACGCTTCTGCGGTCGGGCGAGGAGGCGGGCGAATCGTGGCAGATCTGGAGTGCGCCTGAATATGCCGGCGAGGTTTGGGACGCGCTGACCAAGGCTGGCGGGCGCGCCGTTGGAACTACCGCGTTGAATTGTTTTCGCATTTCGTGGGGCATTCCGCAGTTTGGGGTGGACATTCGCGATCGCGATCTGCCGCAGGAAACGGGGCAGACGCGCGCGCTGAATTTTATCAAGGGATGCTATCTCGGCCAGGAGATCGTGGAGCGCATCCGGTCGCGCGGCGCAGTACACCGGCAGTTCGGTGCATTCATGGTAGAAGGCATGCTGCCCGAGCCCGGCGCGAAAATTCTGGCCGACGAAAAAGAAGTTGGCGAGATCACGAGCAGCGCGATTTTGCCCCGGCCCGGCGGCGATCGCGCCGTCGCATTGGGTTATCTGCGACGCGAGGCTGCTGAAAAAAATTTACGCGCGGGAACGGCGAAGCTGAAGCCGGTGTCGCTCCCGATCGCCTGAATTTCAAAGCCAAGTTTTCACAAAGTCAGAATTTTAAGAAACCAGGTAAAACACATGGCTCCTAAAAGAAAAGAAGAAAGTGAATTCAAAGTAAGCGACAAGCGTTTGTTCACTTCCGAGGGAGAACTTCGCGATTCGACGGAGGAGCAAGTGCCAACTAC
>Ga0182015_10000680_pt1 | contig 47947 bp, 54 predicted proteins | sample 712P3MmetaG_FD_120478 | JGI IMG/M metagenome (GOLD analysis project Ga0182015, IMG submission 120478) | Permafrost microbial communities from Stordalen Mire, Sweden - 712P3M metaG | ecosystem: Environmental > Terrestrial > Soil > Wetlands > Permafrost | place: Sweden: Stordalen | collected...
AACTGTCGGTACTGATCCCGGATCCGCTGTCGCGCTTCGCTCGACAACACCGTAGCACTACTATATATCCCCCTTCCCATGCATGGGCGCATAGCTCAGTTGGTAGAGCAGCTGACTCTTAATCAGCGGGTCGCAGGTTCGAGCCCTGCTGCGCCCACCAGCTTCATCAAAGGGTTAGCTGAAGAATTCAGCCCCGGTATGTTCCGTTTTGCAAACCAGTCAGCGGCGTTTTGCAAATTCCGTTCATTCGCCGGACCCACAAACAGACATAACACCTACCAAAGCTGACACTATCCGACCAGCAACCGCGCCGTTACTTCAACTGGTCTGCCACCTTGTCGATGCCCGCCTGCGAGCAGACATCGTCTTTGCCGGGTGACCCGGACACGCCGACTGCGCCGACCGCATCATTGCCCACCTTGATCGGCAGACCGCCGCCAAGTGCGAGGACGCGGGTGTATTGTAGCGAGCCGACCGAGTTTGGATCGTCGTGCACCCGTTTGGCGAAATCCGCCGAAGGCTGACTGAACGTGCGCGCGGTATAGGCTTTGCGTAGAGCCAGGACCAATTAGGTCGTGTACTTATAAATTAAGATTGGCGGGCAACGGTTGATCAATGTCCGCTTTGCTCCCCAAAGCGGACTAGCTCCCCCAGTCACGAAATGCCCGCCAAGTGCCAATACCGGACGCGGCTTGGGCGCGGACACAACGCGACATTGGGCACTAGGTATTATCCCTGAGCCGCCCTATCCTCGCCGCATACACAGGGGATAAACCGTGCCCCGCGACAATATCATGCCATAATCTGGAACAGATAGGAGAGAGTATGAAAAAGGCTCATCGCAAAGGTCAGCAAAGAAAGAAGCGCCGTCAGCAGGAATTGTGTAGGCAGCAAATAGCTGCGCGGAAAGCCGACAAAGCTTAGGTGCGTTTGCTACCTAATACCGCAATTGTCCGACAGTTAGAAATGATATTGGAGTAATTGAAAAGGCCCAGTTTTTGCTCCTCATTATCATTCCGCCGAGTCGATACGAATCCTATATAAATCTAATATGGACCCTTCCACTATCATCAAACATTTGTTCTTCCTTCGCGCGGGCATTACCGCTGGCACGGGCTTTACCATTCTTTGGAAAGGCCGAACCTACATGGTCAGTGCCAAGCACATTTTCGAGGACGAGCGTATTGATCAGTTCGAGATGTTTCATGAAGGGAAGTGGGTAGATGTCCCCGTTCGTCTCGAAAGAGCTCCCTACAAGGTGGACTTAGTATTCGGCCAAATGCCACTGGGCATCCGTGCGGGTTATGAAATTGACCTTAGGGAAAGCGGATCGTCCTTATCCGAAGACGTTTTCATATTCGGTTTCCCATTAAATCTCTATCAGGACTTCCGGGAGGCCAATGCTAGCGATCCTGTGCCCTTTGTCGCGAAGGCCTGCATTGCTGCGATCCCAGGCAAGGGCAATCCTGGTGAGGGAGGGTTGTTCATTGCTGGCCAAATTGACGAAGGTTTCTCCGGTGGTCCTATCGTTTTAGTCCGCGACAATATTCCAATAGTTATTGGTGTCTTTTCATCCAATCTCCGAAAGAACGTGACTGAACGCAATGCCAGGGCCGAGAAGCTGCTGATTCAACATGCCGCAAATCTTGCGGTTGGTACTTCGATGTCAACGGTCACTGCGGCAATCGACTCTCATTTTGGGGAATAGAGCGCGCATAAGAGCGTCCTCTCGCTGAAATTATAGATCGGTATGTCTTAGCCTAGGAGCCCTCGCTGTTTGCAACGGGCACGAATTTTCGCGAGGTCCGCAATTATAGTACCGTGCTCATCATCCACCCAAAGGTCATCCGGGTTCCGCAGGAGAACGACACACGCAAAGTCCATTGCTTCGGAAGGCTCTGAATAATGCACATCATCTGATACGCGCCACGTTTTGCCGCTCGGAAGCCATTTTACGTAATAGGGCATGGCGGCTCCCATTAGGTACTGACTCTTACCCTGGCGACTATAGTCAATTTTTGATCCCGACACCTTTCCAGATTCGGTGCGGAAGTGACGACGCGACCGGTTGCGCAGAATGGTAATTAGCCTTTGCGCTGGTTGGAATCTTCCGCGATGACCACGGTGCCATCGCATATTCCGCAACGGCCGCATTTGAACCGCGCCGCCAATGCGACGAAAGTAAGTTCTTGGGCAACGCTCTGGTAACGTCCTTTGGGTTGAAGAGTACCCCATGACCGCACCAACGGTAGAGGTACATCAGGATCGTAAGCGACGTGCAAAGTCGTTACCCCCCTAGTTTTGGACATCGATCAGTAGGGACCCCTCAGTCGTCGAGACGCAAAACCCTTAGTTGTGCGCACCCTTGGTCGCGGCACTGTTAAAACGAAAGGATAGTGGATCCGTAGTTCTTGGTCTTATCCCGATCCCGTGCCATGCTTCATAGATGGACAACCGAGTATCCATAGCGATTCTGATTGGCGCCGTCGTAATTGGTGCCAGCCTCTTTTTTGTATTTCGGTGGCAGATCATAGCACCCACCCAGCCCGGCTATGTTTATCGGCTTGATAGGTGGAACGGTACTGTAAGCGCTTGCATATTCACCGACGAATCGGTAGCAACCCGCAAATTTGATTGCTCACCGAGTCATGGCAACTAACCAACTTAAGTGCTCCCATGACCCGCTAAGCCTCGACAAGATCATTGGAAACAAAGCGGTGGTCTATTTTAGCGCACGCTTAGGCTTTAGCTCCGCCACCGCATGGCATTAGAAATGAACTGGTCGCGCGGCTTATTTAGATTTTGGGTAATTATTTCGGTCGCGTGGGTTTTTCTCGTCGGCGTTCTCTTTGTGCCGACGATTAGAAACATGAATGACCCTGTATTTTTTTATGATGGGAGTCAGGTGTTACAGTTTCCCGCTAACACGCCCGTAGAGAATGTCAGGGCACGGATCACCGATTATCTGAAAACAAAAGACGCACAAGCAACCCCGCCATCTCAGCGTGATCCGGTCGAGTATGACGCAGAGGCAAATATAATTATGGGTGACTACCAGCCGCGCTACGTCAAAGACGACGCGATTCGCTCAGCAGCTTTTGCTGTCGGTGTTCCAATTTCAATTCTTATGGTCGGTTGGGCATTGCTTTGGATAGGTCGCGGCTTTAGACGTCAACGTTGACCGGCGGACAATCATTGCTAAACGTCAGCCCGGGACAAGGCGCAGGCGCGCTCTCCCGCGCACTTAGGCCCACGCGGCGTAGGCTGTTGTCACTGACGAGGCCAATGTGAAGGTTGTCGCGGGGCGGTCAGATGCCGTGCTCTTCTACTTTGTAGATCTAGCGCACCCTGAATGGTGTGCGTCCGGCATTAAGGAGATGTCTTAGAGCCGGTCGGGCTGGTCGAACCATTGCTGCCTATATTGTTGTTGGTCGGTGCCGGCAATGCTGACTGAGGATTCGCGGTAGCATTAGCGCCAAAACCCGCTGTCGTTCCATTGGCACCGGGGCCAGCTGTCGTGCCGTTCGCACCGAGGCCAGCTGCGGTCCCGTTGGCACCGAGACCTGCTGCAGTGCCATTCGCACCGAGCCCTACTGTAGTCCCGTTGGCACCGAAACTTGTCGTTGTGCTGTTCGCATTATCGCCGGTGCTGACAGCCGCTCCAGTATTTCCAACGGCACCCGTAGTGCCGCTTCCGGTGACGGCGCTTCCGCTGGTTCCTGTCGTTACGCCACTGGTCGCGCTTGCTGCGAAAGCGGGCACACCCATGAGAAGAACAGCCAAAATCGCGACCACAATAATGACGTGACGCTGCAAGGAAAGCTGCATAATATTTTCTCCACTGTAAAGGTTGGTTCCAACTCAGGTTGCGCTCTCGCAACACCTACGGCCAGTGATATTGGAGTGTCTTCGCGCGCGTTGATTAGTGCGAGTGCTGACACCACGCCGCCCTTCTAGATGCCACAGGTGTTGGCGCGGATGAGCGAAGAGGAATGGCACTAAGCGCGAGCAGTCTACTCCCAACGCCGGCCTGCGAAGGCCGGTTTAATGTGGGTCAGCATATCTCAGGTGGGTGATACTGAAGGCGGCGTTACCCTCGTCAGGAATTTACTGGCAGACCTACTCAACACCGTAAAAAGGCGGCCACTTTTCTCAGGAAGAAAACTTAAGACTAAGCCATTGTGACCTAGGCGCTGACGATGAATTGTCGCAGCGAGCTCGCTTCGCTTTCGACCTCGTCGACTCGGTTCTTCACCACGTCACCGATGCTGACGATGCCGACGAGCTTGCCGTCTTCCATCACGGGCAAATGGCGGATGCGGCGCTCGGTCATCTGGCTCATCAAGGTCGCGATGTCGTCGCTCAGCTTGCAGGTGACGACGGGATGCGTCATCAGCCTCGAGACCGGCAGGTCGAGCAGTTGCGCGCCGTGATCGCTCAGCCCCTGAACGATGTCGCGTTCCGACAGGATGCCGGCGATGGTCTTTCCATCGGCGCTGACCACCAGTGCGCCGATGCCTTTGCGGCGCAACAGCGCCACCGCCTCGCCCACCTTCGCGGCCGGCGCGATGGTGGCGACCTCGCGGCCCTTGCTTTTCAGAATTGCCTCGACATTCATGCGCGCCTCCCTGAGGGAACCGGCGGCCTTATCGGCGCCCACTCAGTATAAGCCTAAAACGCGTGGCGGTTGAAGTGGTTCGCCTGGGAACCAAATTTCGCGGATTGCGTTACCTCAAACTGGTCCATTGCGAGGGTGCGCCATGTCCAATGACCTCAAATCCAAAGCCGGCAAGCCGGCCGGCGGCTCCGGCTACATCTCGCCCGATCACGCGCAACAGGCGCGCATGCAGGCAAAGCGCGAGAAGCTGTCGGACGATAAGAAAAAGCGCGCGGGAAAACCGGGCAAGGATCTCATCGACGAGATGAGCGAGGATTCGTTTCCCGCCAGTGACCCGCCGTCCACGTCGGGGGCGTCGCATATTGGTCGTCCGCCGAAATAGCGCTACTCGGCGGCGTCGAGCGAGACGATCGCGTTCTCGTAGACCCCGGCGCCCATCTCGCCATCCGGGAATATCCCGCGCTCGGCGATCCAGCGGAAGGATTCCTCGAACACTTCCTTGGTATAGGGCTCGAAGACGATCCGCTCGCCCGGGCCCCAGCGCCGCGTGTCCATGGTGTCGTGGAAGCGCACCGGGAATTCCTTCTTGTAATAATGCGTGTAGAGCTCGGGGCGCAGATCGATGTCGCGCTGGGCGCGGCGCAGCGCCGCGAAATATTTGCGCAGATCGTCGGGCTGCGGATCGCCGGTGATCATCGACGATATCATGAACGTCGTGTCGATCACCTTGCGGAAGCCGAGCTGCTCCAGGAAGTAATAGGGTCCGCTGAACAGCGACGCCGCCGGAACCTTGCGGTCGATCAGCATCTCCATCCGGCTGAACAGCAGCCCGTCGCAGAAGGACAGCTTGATGTCGTCGAGGCCCATATACTGCTCGAGCCCTTGGATCGTCGCGTAATGGCTGCCCGATTGATACCCGACCGAGATGGGTACGCCCTTCAGATCGCTCGGCTGCTTGATCGGCGATTCCGGCGGCACGAACACCGCCGGCGAGACCGAATAGGCGTCGGCGTAGAGCTTGCCGTGGCCCTTCGAGGCGGCGACGTTGACTGTCCAGTGGCAGGCGCCGCTGACGTCGCAGCTGCGTCCCTGCTCGAAGGTCTGGTAGGCGCCGACCTTGTTGCCGAGCTGGTGCCCCTGGCCGCGCTTCGAATCCATGGTCTCGCGGAACTCGTAATTGAGCCCGGCCGCCTTGAAGTAGCCCTTCTCCTCCGCCACCCATTCGTGCAGGCGGAAATGCGGCGCGATGACGAACTTGCCCATGGAATCCTCCCCTGACCTCGCAATTGACTGTGCGCGGCGGTTTACCGGCCGCCAGAATATTCGCCACCGCGCCGACGCGCTAGCGCTGCGTTTTTTAATGCATGTCCGATCAAAGTGGCGCAGCGTTCCGGCATGAGCATCATCGGTATCATCGTTGCGGCCGTGCTGGGCCTGTCGGCCGCCTCGATCGCGGTCTATGCGTGGCTGTCGATGGGCAGCGTTGCCATGTCGACCGGCGGATATTTCGCGCTCGTGCTCGGCGGGCTCGCAACCCTCGGCCTCGGCGCCGGATTGATGGGGTTGGTCTTTTACAGCAACCGCAAGGGTTATGACGACGCGGCCGGTGCGCGGCCGGACCGCGACCCCAAATAGATTGAACCGCTTAGGCTGGCAATCGGCCGAGGCGCCGCCTATGATCCGCGGATTAAATTGCCAAGCGGGAGATGATGATGGCCGCCAGGGCACGGTCGCGCGCCAAGCCGCGCCGCAAGGCATCGGCGCGGCGGACCATCCGCGACGATGGGCCAAGCCCCACCGATATTCACGTCGGTAGCCGGTTGCGCCAGGCGCGTCTGCTCGCGGGAATGAGCCAGGAAGAGCTCGGCATCGGCATCGGCGTATCGTTCCAGGCGGTGCAGAAATACGAGCATGGCGAGAACCGTTTGTCGGCCAGCCGGCTCTACCGTGCCGCGCGATTGCTCGAGCGGCCGGTCGCATTCTTCTTCGAGGAGCTTGGCGCATCGCCGGCGGCCGGCAATGACGGCGCGTTGTCGCGCGAGGAGATCGAACTCGTCCGCTGCTTCCGCCTGATCGCCAACGAATCGGTGCGCGACAATCTACTTCAGGTTGCAAAGCGTATTGGTGAGGCGGCGGGCGTTAAGCCTGCCGGCGGCAAGTCCAGTGTGCGCGGCGCGAAATCCCGCCGCTCGACCTGAACGCGGAGCGCCAGAAAATTGCATGCCGCGATATGCAATTAATCAGTGTAATTTCAATTAGATATTTAACCTAAGGATGTTATGGTTCGCGGCCCGACATAACGCAGTTCGGCTAGCGCGTTGGCATGACAGCGCGCTGCCCGAAGCGGACTAGCCCGCTTCGGGCACCAGCACCGCGACCAACTCGGCGACGCAGGCCAGGCGCTCCACCCCGTCGATCTCGAAGCGCGCCTCGGTGGTGACCTTGGCACCGTGCTTGGTCGTCTCGACGCTCAGTAATGTGAGCGCCAGCCGCACCCGGCCGCCGGATTTGACCGGCTCGGTGAAGCGCACCCGGTTGCAGCCGTAATTGATGCGCAGCCGCACGCCGTCGACGCGATAGATCGCGTCCATCAGCCGGGGCCCCAGCGCCAGCGTCAGATAGCCGTGTGCCACGGTGGTGCCGAAGGGCGAGGATTTGGCCCGCGCGCGATCGACGTGGATCCACTGGAAATCACCGGTCGCCGCGGCGAAGCGGTCGATCGTCTCCTGGTCGATGGTGACCCAATCGCTGCGGCCGAGCTGCTCGCCCGCCGCTTCGGCGAGCGCCGCGATCGAGGTGAAATGGCGCATGGCGATCTCCCCTTCAGCCTCGCCAGCATCTCACTTGACAGATCGCCGAGGGAAGGGGTAAGCCCTTGATCCTACCGTGGTAATTTGAGCCGACCGGCTTGCGGCCACGTTAAATATCCCGCTAAAAGGTCGGAGGCCATCGAGGCCCTGACCCAATGCGGGACAGGGCTTTTTTCTTGCCCTGGGTTTCACGTGAAACGCAAAGCTGCCGGCAAGGAGAGTTGAGATGGCCATCTTCCCGCCGCCGCCGCCGAAATCCTGGCGCCCGCGCACCGTCACGACGCATGGCGGCGTGCAGCGCAGCCAGTTCCAGGAGACCGGCGAGGCGATTTTCATGACCTCGGGCTTCGTCTACGACAGCGCCGAGGAGGCCGAGGCCGCCTTCGCCGGCGACGGGCTGCGCTTCGTCTATAGCCGCTACGCCAACCCGACCGTCGCGATGTTCGAGGAGCGGCTGCGGCTGATCGAGGGCGCCGAGGCCTGCCGTGCGACGGCGTCCGGCATGGCGGCGGTCTTCGCCTCGATCGCCTGCTTCATCAAGGCGGGCGACCGCGTCGTCGCCTCGCGCGCCCTATTCGGCTCCTGCCTCCATATCCTGCAGCAGATCCTGCCGCGCTACGGCGTCGAAACTGTGCTGGTCGACGGTTGCGATCTCGATGCCTGGCGCAAGGCCTTGGCCCCCGGCGTCAAGGCGGTGTTCATCGAAAGCCCGTCCAATCCGGGCCTCGAGCTGGTCGACATCGCGGCGGTCGCCAAGCTGACCCACGCCGCCGGCGGCCTGCTCGTCGTCGATAACGTCTTTGCCACGCCGCTGCTGCAAAAGCCGCTCGAGCTCGGCGCCGACATCGTCGTCTATTCCGCGACCAAGCATATCGATGGTCAGGGCCGCAGCCTCGGCGGCGTCGTGCTCGGCTCGCAGAAATACGTCACCGAGCATCTGGCGCCTTTCCTGCGCCACACTGGCCCCGCGCTGTCGCCGTTCAACGCCTGGCTTCTGTTGAAGGGTCTCGAGACGCTCGAGCTCCGCCTGGCGCGGCAATGCGAGAACGCTGATATTGTCGCGCGCTTCCTGGAAAAGCATCCGAAGGTGCCGCGCACGCTCTATCCCGGATTGCCGTCGCACCCGCAATACGCGCTTGGGCAAAAGCAGATGAGCGGCTCCGGCACGATCGTCGTCTTCGAGGCGGGCAAGACCAAGGCCGATGCCTTCCACCTGATGAACGCGCTGAAGCTGATCGCCATCTCGAACAATCTCGGCGACACCAAGAGCCTCGCAACCCACCCGGCGACGACAACGCACTCCAAGCTGCCGCCGGAGGAGCGCGCCAAGCTCGGCATCAGCGATGCGCTGGTGCGCATCTCGCTCGGCATTGAGGACCCGGCCGATCTGACCGAGGATCTGGCGCAGGCGCTGGCGGCGGTCTAACTGCGGCGGCTCACTCGGCTTCGATCGCGTGCCGCTAGTATCGCAGCCATGCCCGAATAACAGGGCTTGCGTGCAGAATATAGAAAAAAGAGTTGAGCCTCCGTCTTGGGGCGAATAGGCTCACGCCATTGCCTATTTCCCCCGCCTCGCGGCGCCTGAAGCAACTGCGAAGACAGGCAAATGTCTCCATCCGTGAGATGGCTGAGGCGCTTCACTTGCCTTATGGAAGCTCCTATCAGCATTACGAGGATCGTTTTAAGAACCCCTTTTTTCCGCTCGATTTGGTCACCAAGCTTGCCTCGATCCTTGGCGAGCATGGAGTTCCTCTGAAGGATAGCTATGCCTTGGCCGGTCACCCGTTGCTAGTTCGGCCTCATGACCGAACTAGGTTGGGGTAGGGACGGGTCTAAATCGAAAGGGGAGAAGGGACGATTCTTACGTTAAATCAATCTTATAGGTTACATGAAATAATAAATGCAACGGTACGGTAGCGTTTCTGTCGTTCAGGACCTATATACAATCTGTAATGCAGTAGAGCTACTGCAGCCGCCGTTGCAAGGTAGGGTGTCATGTTGAAGAAGTACCAGTCCGCCGTGATCAGCACCGCAATCGCTGTTTCCCTCGTCGCTACGCCGTTGTCATCGGCCTTGGCACGAGGCCGTAACCATGGCTTCCCGCTCTTTGGGGTGGCTGCCGCAGGCACCGCGCTGGTCGTTGGTGCCATTACGCTGCTGACCGCGCCAATCGCGCTCGCCACTGCACCGCTGAACGCGGCCACCTATTACCCGCCACCGCAAGCGCCGTACTACCCGTCGCCAAGTGCGGGCTACTACGCCCCGCCGCCGCCTCAGGCTTACTACGCTCCGCCACCGCAGGCGCCGTACTACACATCACCCAGCGCGGCCTACAACGCCCCACCGTCACCTCAGGCTTACTACGCCCCACCTCCGCCGCCGGGGTACAACGCGCCACCGCCGGCCTACCCCTATGCGCCGGGATATCTACCGGGCTATTACGGTCCGCGTTAAGATCGTGCCGACTCCCAGCAAGCTGCGCCTGGCGAGAAAGCGGATAACGCCGCGTCGCGGCGGCCGCCCTTCGAGTGCTGATGCCGCACGGCTTAACGAGACTATCCTCGACGTCGCCACCGAGTTGATCCTGAACGAGGGCTACGGTGTCACTAGCATAGAGGCGATCGCACGGCGCGCGCGTATTTCCAAGCGTACCTTCTACAGTCGTTTCAAGGATAAGGCCGAGCTCTTCGCTGCGGTAGTACACCGCGTTGTCGAGCGTTTGCGCCCGCCTGACGATGCCGGCCTATTCGAGGGTGGCACCATCGAGGAGATACTAAAGCGGGCGGCGCAAGTCATCTTGCGTGCCGTGCTCTCGCCGCAAGCGCTGGCGCTTCACCGCGTCATCCTAGCGGAAGCCACGCGATTCCCCGAGCTCGCGAAAGTCGTGTCCGAACAACGCGGCAGAAGCGAGGCCATCACCCGTATCGCGGCACTCCTCGAGGGTGAAGTGCAAGCCGGTCGCATCGCGCTAGATAACACCTCGTTTGCCGCGGAGCAATTCCTGCAGATGGTGGTGGGGCTCCCGCAACGGCGATCCCTCGGGTTGGGCACGCCAATGTCGCCGTCTAAGCTCGAGAGCTGGGCGCGCGACACCGTCGCTCTGTTCCTAAACGGATGCCGAGTCAGGCTGAACTAATAGTCCGATTGCATGCCCAAAACACGTTGTCCCTTGTTCCTGCCCAAAATCTCATCTGGGGTGGTGTTGGCAACCAGGTGAAGAGGAAGGCGCGCACTGTGGTTTATAGCGGGAGCGCGGCTCGGAGTATCGCCGGTTTAGCGGGTGACAATCCGGTTCCCGCGCGATAGACCGTCTCTCGCTCAGAGCAGCGGGAGAGTCCATGCCGGCCACAAGCCCGGTGCCGTCGGCGCCGCAGTTCAGCCATCGCGAGATTCTCGAGATCCTGACCGGCGCGCTGCTCGGCTTGCTGTTGGCGGCGCTCGACCAGACCGTGGTGGTCACGGCGCTGCCCGCCATCGCCGGCGATCTCAACGGGCTCCAGCATCTCGCCTGGATCGTCACCGCCTATCTCCTCACATCCACCGCCTCGACGCCGATCTACGGCAAGCTCAGCGACCTTTACGGCCGCCGCCGGCTGCTGCAAATCGGCGTCGCCATTTTTGTCGTCGCGTCGCTGTTCTGCGCCCTGTCGCAAACCATGGCACAGCTCATTGCGGCGCGGGCGCTGCAGGGCATCGGCGGCGGCGCGCTCATCAGCATGGCGCAGGCGATCATCGCCGATGTGATATCCCCGCGCGAGCGCGGCCGCTATCAGGTCTATATGAGCGGGGTGTGGGCGCTCGCCAGCCTGGGCGGGCCGGTGATGGGCGGGTTGTTCGTCCAGTATCTGAGCTGGCGTTGGGTGTTTTGGGTCAATCTGCCGATCGGCATTTTCGGCCTGATGCTGTGTAACAATGCGCTCAAGAAATTGCCGGTGCACGCGCGCCAGCCGCGCATCGATTATCTCGGCGCCGCGATCCTGGTTCCGGCGGTGGTGGCCTTGCTGCTGGTTGCGAGCTGGGGCGGCACCGAGCTGCCCTGGACCTCGCCGGCTATATGGGGCCTGCTCGGGGTCGGCGTTCTATTGATCGCGGCCTTTGCCCTGCAGGAATTGCGCGCGCGGGAGCCATTGCTGCCGCCGCGACTCTTCACTAACCCGGTCATCCGCATCGCTAATCTCACCAGCTTCATCGTCTCGGCCGGCATGTTCGGCGCGATCGTGCTGCTGCCGGTGTTTCTCCAGCTCGTCCTCGGCAAAAGTCCAGGCAATACCGGCTTGCTGCTGATCCCGCTGATGGGCGGCACCGTGCTCGGCGCTTATCCTGCCGGGCAATGGATGCAGCACACCGGCCGCTACAAACTGGCGCCTATCGTCACCCTTGCCGGCGCGGCGTTGGCCTTTCTTCTTCTGGCTACCACTGGGCCGGCGACGCCGCCGCTGCTGGTGGCATTCTACATTCTTTTGCTAGGGACCGGGATGGGCGCCTCGATGCCGGTCATGCTGGTCGCGACGCAGAACGCCGCCGATCAGCGCGATACCGGCACCGCCACCGGCAGCGTCGCTTTCTTCCGCTCCTTGGGCGGGTCGTTCGGCGCGGCGGCGCTATGGTCGATGCTGCTCTATTTCTTCGACGCGCGCTTGACGGAGCTCGGCGAGTCCGGCCTGGCGGCGACGGTCTTGCAGGGGGGCACGGTTGGGACGACGGCCGGGCTCAGCCCGCCGGTGCGGGCGGCACTGGCGCATTCCTTCGATTTGGCATTCATCGGCGGCGCCATCATCATGGCAATCAGCGTGGTGTCGGCGATGCTATTGAAGGAAATCCCGCTTCGCACCACGCTCGGGCCGATCGACCCGATCGGCGAGCCCTAGAAGTCGTGCCTAGAGCTCGACGCCGACGACGACCGGCGTTGCCGAAGCCGGAGTGCGGCGCTTGCGGTCGATCTGCAGCACCAGCAGTGCCGCCACCAAGCATAGCGCGCCGGCGGCAAAGAACGCACCCTGGTAACTGCCGCTCACGACGCGCAGCAGCCCGCTGCCATAGGCGGCGGCGCCCGCGCCGATCTGGTGCATCACCGTGATCCAGCCATACATCATGCCGGCGTTGCGGCTGCCGAAGATGCCGGCGGTCAGGCGTACCGTCGGCGGCACGGTGGCGATCCAATCGAGGCCATAGAACAGGCCGAACAGCGACAGGCCCCAGAGCGACATATCGAAGGCATAGGGCAGGAACAGTAGCGAGACGCCGCGCAACGCGTAGTACCAGAACAGCAGATAGCGGCTGTCGAAGCGATCGGAGAGCCAGCCCGACGCGGTGGTGCCGACGAAATTGAAGGCGCCCATCATCGCCAGGATGCCGGCGGCGGTGGTCGCGGCGATGCCATGATCGAAGCAGGCCGGAATGAAATGCGTGCCGATTAAGCCGATGGTGCTGGCGCCGCAAACCAGGAAGCTGCCCGACAGCAGCCAGAAATCGCGCACAACCACCGCCTGGCCGAGCGCGGCGAAGGTCGCGGTGAAGGGATTGACCCGCGGCGGCGGCGGCGCTTCGGGCTCATGCTCGGGATGGCCATAGGCTTTGAGGCCCATTTGCGCGGGCGTATCCCGCATATAGAGCCAGACCAGCGGAATGGTGGCGACGACGAAGCCGCAGCCGACCAACACCGCTGTGCGCCAGCCGTAATGCGCCACCAGCGATGCGAGCAGCGGCAGGAAGACAAGCTGTCCCGCCGCGGTGCTGCCGGTCAGGAATCCCATCACCACGCCGCGGCGCTTGACGAACCAGCGATTGGCGACCACCGCTGCCATCACCATCGCGGCGGCACCGGTGCCGGCGCCGAGCCCCAGGCCCCAGATCGGTTGCAGCTGCCAACTCGCGGTAATAAACGGCGTCAGACCAAATCCAACCAGCATCAGCAGGAGCGCGCCGAGCAGCGTCTTGCGCAAGCCGAACCGATCGATGAACCCGGCGGAGAAGGGGCCGACGATGCCATAGACCAAAAGCTGCACGGCGATGGCAAAGGAGAGGGTAGCGCGGCTCCAGCCGAATTCCTGCTCGAGCGGCACGATCAACACGGTCGGGCCCGAGCGCATGCCGGCGGCGACCAGCAACGCGACGAAGGTCATGCCCATCACGACCCAGCCGTAATGCAGTCTCGCCTTGGCGGATTTTCCGTGCGCGGTGGTCATCTCGCTCGCCGATTCTTTGCTCAAACCTTGGCTAGTTTCGCAAGCGGGCTGGCAAAACGCCACGCCTTCCTCGCGCATGGTGGCAGGGCAAAATTGGCACCCGAAGCCGATTCAGCGTGGCTTGGTCCGCTTGGTCGGCGCGGCGGCGAGCGGATCCTCCGGCCAGGGATGGCGCGGATAGCGGCCGCGCATCTCGGCCCGCACCTGCGGATAGCTGTTGCGCCAGAATCCAGCCAGATCACGCGTCACCTGCAGCGGCCGCCCCGCCGGCGATAAAAGATGCAGGACCAGCGGCACCTTGCCGCCCGCCACCGCGGGCGTGGCCTGCGCGCCGAACATCTCCTGCAGCTTGACCGCCAATACCGGATTCTCGCCGGTGTAATCGATCGCAAGACGCGAGCCGCTCGGCACGGCCACGTGACTGGGCGCCAGCCGATCGAGCGCCTGGCGCTTCGCGTAAGAGAGCGTCGCTGAAAGCGCCTCGACCAGATCGACGCCTTGTAGCTGCACCCGTCGCGTGATGCCGGATAGATAAGGCGCCAGCCAGTCCTCGAGCTTGGCTAGCAAAGCCTCATCCGACCAATCCGGCCACGCTTCGCCCTCGACCCGGCGCAGGAATCCGATACGCGCGCGCAAGACTTCCGCCTCGCGGCTCCAGGGCAGCACGGCCAGACCGAGGCCGCGAATACCGGCGATCATCGCCGCGCTCACCTTCGCCGGGTCGGCGGCGGGGATCGGCTTATCCTCGAGCAACAGCGCTCCCAGGCGCGACCGCCGCCGCGCCAGCACCGCTTCGCTGCGCGTATCCCAGGCGATGATCTCTTCCGCCGCCATTGCCGCGGCAAAATCCTCCTCCAGCTCCTGCCGGCTCAGGGGCGCCGCAAGGAATATCCGCGCCACCCGCTGATTGCCGTCGAGATCGGCTACCGCCAAAAATTCCTCCGCTGCCAGAGAGTCGCTGGGCGCCAATTCAGCGCCTTTTCCGTTAGCAAGCAGGAATTGCCCCGGCATTCCGGCGCGTCGCTGCGCGATGCGGTCGGGATAGGCCTGTGCCAGCACCCGCCCGGTATCACGCGATACCAACTCCTTGTCGCCGATTTTCAGTCTTTGCAGCAATTGCCGCGCCGCCTGGCGCGCGCGCTCCACCCCGCCGCGGTCGATACTCATACCGTCTGGCACGTGGCGCGCGGCGTTGCGCTCGGCCACCAGCTCCACCCGCATGCGCAAATCGGCGTCGCGCGATCCTGGTGCCGCGCGCAGGATGTTGCGCTCCATCAGCAGCGCCGCGATCGCCGCGGCGAGGGCACCCTGACCGCGCACTTTCGCCGCCAGCGCCATATGCGCCAAGCGCGGATGCAGCCCGAGCCCGGTCATCGTCTTGCCATGCGTGGTGATCTTGCCACCTGCATCGAGCGCGCCGAGCCGGTGCAGCAGCGCCTGCGCCTCGGCGTAGGCCCCTGCCGGAGGCGGGTCGAGAAATCCCATCGCGCTGGGATCGCTCGCGCCCCATTGCGCCAGCGCCAGTGCGAGCGGCGCCAGATCGGCTTCGAGGATTTCCGGCGTGCTATAGGCCGGCAGTTGCGCCTGCTCCGCTGCCGGCCAGAGGCGATATCCCACCCCGGGCTCCAACCGCCCAGCACGGCCACTGCGCTGCTGCGCCGAGGCTTGCGAGACCCGCGTGGTGGCCAGCCGCGTCATGCCGCTGCCGGGATCGAAGCGCGGCACCCGCATCAGCCCACCATCGATGACGATGCGAATGCCTTCGATGGTCAGGCTGGTCTCGGCGATCGATGTTGCCAGCACGATCTTGCGCTTGCCCGCCGACGCCGGGCTGATCGCCGCATCCTGGGTGTCGGGCGCCAGCTCGCCGTAGAGCGGCGCGACAATGATCCCCGGTCCCAGCGCCGCATCCTCCAGTAGTCTTGCGACGCGGCGGATCTCGGCGCCGCCCGGCAGGAAGACCAGTATGCTGCCGCTCTCCTCCCGGACTGCCTTCTGCACCGCTTTGGTGACCCCGGCTGCCAGCCGCTCAATCGGCGGCCGCTCGAGATAGCGCAGCTCGACCGGAAACAGCCGGCCCTCGCTTTTGACCACCGGCGCATCGCCCAGCAGTCGGGCGATGCGCTCGCCGGCGATGGTCGCCGACATCACCAGTAGGCGCAAATCGCCGCGCAAGTGGCTGCGCGATTCAAGCGCCAGCGCCAGGCCCAGATCGGCCTCCAGGCTGCGCTCGTGGAATTCGTCGAAGATCAGGCAGCCGATGCCGTCGAGACCGGGATCGCTTTCGATCAGCCGCGGCAGGATTCCCTCGGTCAGCACTTCGATGCGCGTTTTGCCGCCGACGCGCGTTTCCAACCGGGTGCGAAAACCGACGGTGCCGCCGACATCCTCGCCGATCATCTGCGCCATGCGCCGCGCCGCCGCACGAGTGGCGAGGCGCCGCGGCTCGAGGATGAGGATTCGCTGGCCCTTGAGCCAAGGCGCGTCGAGCAGCGCCAAGGGCACCAGCGTCGTCTTGCCGGCGCCGGGCGGCGCTTCCAGCACCGCGACGCCCTTTTCCGCCAGCGCCGCCTTGAGCGCAGGCAGCGTCTCGCCGACCGGCAATTGCCGCGCGAAGGGTTCAAGATCGTGCATGGTGCTGCCGGGTTCAGAGCCCGGTGACGAAGCGCGCCATCACCACGATGATCGCGACCTGCAGCGCGCCCTGCAGCGCGGTCTGACGGACATAAATTTTCATTCGGCGGGCGAGCTTGTCCAGATCGGGATGCTCTTTCTGCAATTCGAGCACGGTCAGAAGGTTGATCGGCAACAGCAAGCCAAGTCCCTGCACGGTCAGGATGGCGATGATGATGAGCGCCGCGTCGACCCAGAGCTTGTCCGGATAGCCGACCTCCAGGAACCCCATGTTCTTGGCAAGGACGAATCCCGCTGTGCCGGTGATGATCGACAGCGTCGGCATCAGGAACATCATGCGCGGCAGCAGTTTCATCGACAGCGCGCGCCGTGCCGGCAGCTCGACCTGGCGCAGCGTGGGCCCCAGAACAAATCCGACAAAGACGTCGATGCCGGTCCACATCACCCCGCACATGACGTGGACGAAGTTAAGAAAAAACAGGCTGCCCGACAGGATCGCCGCAGCCAGCACGGCAAACGCCGTCGCGACCCAGATCAGATAGCGCCAGCGAATGAGGCCGGGCTGCTCCGCTATCGCCAAGCCGGGTGCCGTCATCGCAAATCCCCCCAAAATCCTCGCGTATCATAACCCAGTGCCGAAAACGTGAAAGCCCGCGCTTGCCCGCCATCTTGTGCCGGCGGCATACTCGCCTCATATGAAGCCTGTGCTTGCCATTGTTTCCATTATCGTCGCCATCCTCGTGCTGACGCAGCTCCTCATCAGTTTCTACGACTGGAACCAGGAGCAGTCTTGTGCCACGGGCGGCGGGCGTAGCTGCGGCGGGCGCACGCAGCTCAACCAGCATCTGTGAGGCGTAATGAGCGACAAGGTCGAGAAACCCGATACCGAATGGCGCAAGCAGCTGACGCCGGAGCAATTCCGCGTCGCCCGCCAGAAGGGCACCGAGCCGCCCTTCACCGGCCAGTACTGGGACCATCACGCGCCTGGCAGCTATGCCTGCGTCTGCTGCGGCAAGGAGCTGTTCGCCGCCGACACCAAATTCGATTCCGGCACCGGCTGGCCGAGCTTCTATCAGCCGGTTGACAAGGGCGCCGTCGCGACCGAATCCGACAGCAGCCTTTTCATGCGCCGCACCGAGGCGCTCTGCGCCCGCTGCGGCGCGCATCTCGGCCACGTCTTTCCCGACGGCCCGCAGCCGACCGGCCTGCGCTATTGCATCAACTCGGCTTCGTTGAAGCACAAGCCGAAGGATAAATAGCTAGCTGCCGACTCTAAGCGGGGCGACTAGCCCGCGCAGGCAAGCGATCGCGCTCAGCGCGGTGATCCGCCCGGTCTTCGGATTCTCCGAGGGGATGTTCTCGATCGTCATCGAGAACCGCGCGCTGTCGGAATCGACCTCGATGCTGTGGATGTTGCGGTCGATCCCCGGATCGGCCCAGATCTCGAGCGTGGTGCGCTCGGGCCCGATGCCGGCTAGCGCCAGTGCTGCCGCCACGTTGACATTGGCGGGAAAGCCCTTGGCGCCGTCGCGTGCAGTGCCGGAAAACACCTTGAGCGGCGCCGTGAGCCTGGCCAGCGAAATCTTGTGCGCGACGAGATAGGGCGCACCCTCGAGGCCCTGGGGCGGCTTGCGCGACATCATCTTCACCGAATGAATGCTTCCCTCGGCGGCGGCGCGCACCGCATCGAGGCCGATCAGCGCGCCGGTCGGCACGATGATGCGGGCACCGGTCGTCTTGGCGCGCTCGATCAGATCGAGATTGGCGAGCAGCGCTCCGACGCTGAGCGGCACAAAGATGCGGCCTGCCGCGACGGCGCTTTCGGCGATGGCGCGGAATTGCGCCGCCGGCAGGCATTCGACGACGATCTCGGCGCGGGCAGCGAGTTCGCCCAGCTCCAGCACCGGCACCTCGATCTGCGCCGCTTTGAGCCGCAGCGCCGCGGCGGCTTGATCGCGCGCCGAGACCGCGACTAGGCGTAGGCCTGGCACTTTCCCCGCCGCCAACTGCTTCGCCACCGCCATGCCGATCGCGCCCAAGCCGCCGATCGCCACGCCCAGGCCCTTGCCTTGCTCAGCCTTCATGCGCAAACCTCGCTGCATGAGAGCATCGCGGAAGGATCGGGCTTTGCCAAGCTCGCGGCAATGAGCCTGGGCGAGGACTTCACCGGCACCATGCCGGTGCCGGCGGCGCAGCGCTTCGATGAAACGCGGCTGGCGGCTTGGCTTGCCGAGCACGTCTCGGGCTTCGGCGGTGCGCCGCATCTGGCGCAGTTCAAGGGCGGCCAATCCAATCCCACTTACCTTGTCGAGGCGGGCGGCCGGCGCTACGTGCTACGCCGCAAGCCGCCGGGAAAACTGCTTCCCTCGGCGCATGCGGTCGATCGCGAATACCGCATCATCGCGGCACTCGGCAAAACCGAGGTGCCGGTGGCGCGCGCCTTGGCCCTCTGTCTCGATGAAAGCGTCATCGGCACCTCTTTTTATGTAATGGAGCATGTCGAGGGCCGCGTGTTCTGGGATCCGGCGCTGCCCGGTCTGACGCCGCCGGAGCGGCGCGAGATTTATCTGGCGATGAACCGGACTATCTCTGACCTGCACAAGCTCGATTACGCCGTACTCGGCCTCGGCGATTTCGGCCGGCCCGGCAATTACGTCCGCCGCCAGATCGAACGCTGGACCCGACAATATCTGGCATCCGAGACCGAGAAGATTCCAGCGATGGATCGCCTCATCGCCTGGCTGCCGGCGCATGCGCCTGATGACGAGACGACATCGATCGTCCATGGCGATTTCCGCATCGACAATCTGATCTTCGAAGCGCATGCGCCGCGCGTGCTGGCGGTGCTGGATTGGGAGCTCTCGACGCTCGGCAATCCGGCGAGCGATTTCGCCTATCACATGATGGCGTGGCGCTTGGGACCCGAATCCTATCGCGGCCTTCTGGGCCAGGATTTCGCGGCACTCGGCATTCCCGACGAGGACGAATACCGCGCACTCTATTGCCGCCGGCTTGGCCGCGACTCCATCCCGCATTGGGATTTCTACATCGCCTACAACATGTTCCGCTTCGCCGCAATCCTGCAGGGCATCATGGGCCGCGTGCGCGAGGGCAATGCCGCCAATGCACGCGCGGTTGAATCGGGCGCCCGCGCCAGGGCGATCGCCGAGGCAGGCTGGCAACAAGTCGAGCGGATACGCGGACGCCGCTGACTTTTTTTGCCTAAAAATAACACTCCACTTCTGTTGTTTATTTTGAATTTCCACCTCACGCCTCTCTGCTAGCGTTCGGGTAAGGGTGCCGGATTGAGACGCCCGTTCAGGGGAGGACACGATGCTCGACCGTAGGCATGTGTTGAAGGCTGGCGGCGCGCTGGCGCTGCTCGGATCGGCGCCGCTGGCGCGCGCCGCGGACAAGCCCGATCTTCCGGCGGGGCTGCCGCAGGGCGATTACGACACGGCAATCCTCGACGCACTGCCCGGCAAGAAGCCGTTGATCAAGCTCAGCTACCGGCCGCCCAATTACGAGACGCCGGTTTCCTATTTCAATACGGAATACACGCCCAACGATGCCTTCTTCGTGCGCTATCACCTGGCCGGCATCCCGGATTCGATCGACGTCAATGCCTGGCGGCTCAAGATCGGCGGCGAAGCGGCCGGCGGCGCCTTCGAGCTGTCGATGGACGATCTGCAGAAAAGCTTTCCTCAGGTCGAGTTGCCGGCGGTCTGCCAATGCTCGGGCAATCGCCGCGGTCTCTCCGATCCGCATGTCGCGGGCGTGCAATGGGGCGTCGGCGCCATGGGCAACGCGATCTGGAAGGGTGTGCGGCTCAAGGACGTGCTCGCCAAGGCCGGCCTGAAGCCCGAGGCGATCGAGATCGTGCTCGACGGTGCCGACGGGCCGGTGCTCGACAAGACGCCGAAATTCACCAAGAGCCTTCCGGTGTGGAAGGCGATGGACGAGAACACGCTGATCGCTTTCCAGATGAACGGCCAGCCCTTGCCGCATCTCAACGGCTTTCCGGCGCGGCTCATCGTGCCGGGCTGGACCGCGACATATTGGATGAAGCATCTGACCTCGCTGCAGGCGGTGAGCACGCCCTTCGGCGGCTTCTGGATGAAATCGGCCTATCGCATGCCGACCGGAAAATTTCCGGTGATCGATCGCTTTTTGACCCAGGAGACGCCGGCCAATACCCCGATCACCGAGATGGTGGTGAATTCGCTGGTGACCTCGCCGGGAGCCAATGCACGCGGCACACGCGGCCAGCCGATGAATGTCAGCGGAATCGCCTGGGATGCCGGCTATGGCATCGCTTCGGTCGAGGTCTCGACCGATGGCGGCAAGGAATGGCACAGCGCGACGCTCGGCCAGGACAGCGGCCGCTATGCCTTCCGGCAATGGAGCTTTCGCTTCACGCCGCAAAAGGCGGGAACCGCGACCTTGCTGGCCAAGGCGACCAACCATGCCGGCCAGACCCAGGCCGACCAGCTCATCTTCAATCCAGCGGGCTATCACAACAACGTGCCGCGTCCGCTGTCCATCAACGTGACGGCGTGAGGGGGTGGCCGATGAATCGAAACATCATTCTCGCCTCGACCCTCGCCGGTGTCGCGCTGTTCGCTATCGCGGCCGCGGCCGAGGAACAGCCGGTCGCACTCAAGCCGGGCCCGGCGCTCGATACGGTGCAGGGTAATTGCGGCGGCTGCCACAGCCTCGATTACATCCGCACCAATTCGCCCTTCCTCGACCATGCCGGCTGGCAGGCCGAGGTCAACAAGATGATCAATGCCTTCGGCGCGCCGATCCAGCAATCCGACGTTGACAGCATCGTCGACTACCTGTCGAAGAACTACGGCAAGCCCGGCTGAGATAGCGCTGGCGCGACGGGGCCGGCTTCGGGCATGTCTTGGCCGAGCCTGAACCCGTCGAGGTCGCCACTTGGCCAAATCCCCACCCAACCGCAAGTTTAGGCTTCTGATCGCCGGTCCCGGCGGCCGGCTCGGTGTTGCCTTCATAATCGGCGCCGCGGGTGCCTGGTTCGCCCGCAACGCCATGCCGTTTCCCTTCGGCCTCGCGCTGGGCTGGATCGCCGGCGTGATATTCTTCCTCAGCCGCACCGCACTCGTCGTCGGCCGCGCGACGACGCAAGGCATTCGCGCCCGCGCCCGCCAGGAAGACCCGTATCGGCCGGTTATCCTGCTTGTGGTGGTCGCCGCCGCCTCGGTCAGCCTCGTCGCCCTTGGCTTCATGCTGCAGAAAGGCGCTGCAGACGATCGGCTGGCGACCGGCATGCGCATCCTGATCGCCGGCATTGCCGTGCTGGCCTCCTGGACGCTGACCCACACCATGTTCGCGCTACATTACGCGCATCTTTATTACGGCGACGATCCGGTGCGGAAAGGTGCGCAGGACCGCCGCGGCCTCAAATTTCCGAACGAGCCCTTGCCGGATTTCTGGGATTTTCTTTATTACGCCTTCGTCGTCGGCATGACCTGCCAGGTCTCCGACGTCCAGGTGGATTCTCGCCACATGCGCCGGTTGACCTTGTCCCACGGAGTGCTGGCCTTTTTCTTCAACGCCGTGATCCTGGCTCTCGCGGTCAATTTCATCGCCGGCGCGATCTAAAAAACCCCTTGCCAGCAGGCAAAGCGAAGCACAGATTCGGGATCGGCTGGGGTGCCGGTTTCGCCGGCTGAGATCATACCCACGGAACCTGTCTGGATAATGCCAGCGGAGGGAGCCCGTCTTGAGCGACCCGAAGGCCGTTTCCAGATCCCGTGATCCCGTCGCCATCATCGGCGGTGGCGTCATCGGCTTGGTCATCGGCTGGCGCCTCGCGCAGGCGGGTGTCGCGGTCGAGATCTTCGAGCGTGGAGAGGCTGGGCACGGCGCGAGCTGGGCCGCCGCCGGCATGCTCGCGGCCGCGGTCGAGACTGAGCCCGGCGAGAAGGCTCTCGGCGAGCTGAATAGGCATAGTCTCTCGTTGTGGCCGGCCTTTGCCGCTGAGCTTGAGGCGCAATCGGGTATCTCGGTCGAGCTACGCCGGGAAGGCACGCTGATGGTTGCGCTCAATCGCGACGACGCCGCGCAACTCCGCTTCACCTACGATTTCCAGCGCGGCGAGGGCGCCGAGCTGCGATGGCTCTCGGCGCAGCAGGCGCTCGATTACGAGCCGCGGCTCAATCCCAATCTCGCCGCGGCGGTATTCAGCCCGGGCGACTACCAGGCCGACAACCGGCTAATGGTGCGGGCGCTGAAGCGCGTTTTCGTCGCGGCGGGCGGCATTCTCCACGAGCATAGCGCGGTCACCGCGATCGAAGTGTCGTCCGGCCGGGTCGTGGCGCTGCGGCTCAGCGCTGTCCGGCACGAATGCGCCATTGCCGTGCTGGCCGCGGGCGCCTGGTCTGGCGAGATCGAAGGCCTGCCGCCCGAGGCGCGGGTGCCGGTGCGGCCGGTGAAGGGCCAGATGCTCTCGCTCCGGATGAACCCGGCCGATCCGCTGATCCGTCACGTGGTCTGGGGTCCGCGCGCCTATCTAGTGCCGCGTAGCGATGGCAGGCTGATCGTCGGCGGCACGGTCGAGGAGCGCGGCTTTAATACCGACCTCACCGCCGGCGGCATTTTCGCGCTGCTCGAAGGCGCCTGGCGCATTCTGCCCGGGATCGAGGAATTGCCCTTGGACGAGATGTGGGTCGGCTTCCGGCCCGGCTCGCGCGACGACGCGCCGCTGCTGGGGCCGAGTGCGGTCGAAGGGCTGGTGCTGGCGACCGGGCATCACCGCAACGGGATATTGCTGACGCCGGTCACCGGCGAGGCGGTGGCGCGCTATATTCTCACAGGTAAGATCGACGCCGCGATCGAACCGTTCAATGCCATGCGCTTCGCCGCGCGCCCGGGGAAAGTCAGCCAAGAGAAAGCACGGGCATGAGCCTGACCATCCGCATCAACGGCAAGGACGAGATCCTGGCGGCGGCCAATGTCGCCGAATTGTTGCACGCGCGAGGCATCGACAAGCCGCGCGGCCTCGCCGTGGCGTTGAACGGGGCGGTGGTGCCGGCGCTCCTCTGGGGGACACGCGCGCTGGTGGCTGGCGACGAAATCGAGATCGTCCGCCCCTTCGGTGGCGGGTGAGGCAGCGATGAACGTCCCGCCGATGACCAAGACCGCCACCGATCCGCTGCTCATCGCCGGCAAATCCTTTTCCAGCCGTCTCTTCATGGGCACCGGCGGCTATCCCAACCAGAAAATGCTGCTCGATGCACTGGTGGCGGCGCAGCCCGCCCTGGTCACCATCGCCATCCGCCGCATCAGCCTCGAAGCCTATGCCGAAAGCCTGGTCGATCTGCTCGACGAGGATTACCTGCTGCTGCCCAATACCGCCGGCTGCGCCACCGTCAAGGACGCGGTGCTGACCGCCGAGCTGGCGCGCGAGGCGCTCGAAACCGATTGGGTCAAGCTCGAGATCATCGGCGACCGCGAAACGCTCTATCCCGACGTCGAGCAGCTGCTGCGCGGCACCGAGGCGCTGGTGAAGCTGGGTTTCACCGTGCTGCCTTATTGCAACGACGACCCGGTGACTTGCCGCAAGCTTGCCGATCTCGGCGCCGCGGCGGTGATGCCGCTGGGCTCGCCGATCGGCAGCGGCCTCGGCATCGTCAACCCCTTCGCTATCGAGCGCATTGTCGCCACCAGCCCGGTCCCGGTGATCCTCGATGCCGGCATCGGCACCGCCTCCGATGCGGCGCTGGCGATGGAGCTGGGCTGCGACGGCGTGCTGCTCAATACCGCGGTCGCCAAGGCGCGTGAACCGGCGCGCATGGCAGCGGCGATGTGCTCGGCGGTGAGTGCTGGGCGCGAGGCGCGGCGCGCCGGCCGCATCCCGAAGCGCAGCTCGGCCGAGCCGTCGAGCCCGCAGCTTGGATTGATCGGCGGTTGAGCCTGCCGGTTCCCCCGCTGCTGGTCATTACCGGGCGAGGTCTGGCGACCCGAAATCTCGAGGATATCGCGGCGGCGGCATTTGCCGGCGGCTGTCGCTGGCTCAGCCTGCGCGAGAACGATCTGTCCCCGCCCGAGCGCTTGGCGCTGCTGCGCCGGCTGGTGGCGCTGGGCCGGACTTGCGGCGCCAGCGTCACCGTGCATGCGGATGTCGACGCGGCGATCGCGGCGGGCGCCGCCGGGGTCCATCTGCCGGCGGGCGGAGATGCCGCCGCCGCGCGGCAACTTCTGGGCCCCGGTGCCTTGATCGGGATTTCCGCCCACAGCGAAAACGAGGTGTCGCGCGCCGCTGGCGCTGGTGCCGATTACGTCACAATCAGTCCGATCTTCGTCAGCCATAGCAAGCTCGGCTACGGTCCGGTTCTGGGATTGGCAGAGCTCGGTCGCATCACTCGCCGAGCCACTCTGCCGCTGATCGCACTGGGCGGCATCGGCCCCGCGCAGGTCGCGGCATGTCTCCAGGCCGGCGCCGCCGGTGTGGCGGTGCTGGGCGGTGTGATGGCGGCGGCCGACCCGGCTTTGGCGACGTCTGCGCTCGTCGCAGGGCTGCCGCTCGCTGCGGTCTCTTGTCCCGGTCGAGCCGGGCGGCCATAGTGGCGCCTGCATAGACTCAGTCATTTTCAGCGAAGGGAGCGACGCGTGATCGAACTCCATTATTGGCCGACGCCGAATGGCCACAAGATTACGATTTTCCTCGAGGAAGCCGGCGTTCCCTACAAGATCGTGCCGGTCAACATCGGCAAGGGCGAGCAGTTTAAGCCCGACTTCCTGCGCATCGCGCCCAACAACCGAATGCCGGCGATCATCGACGACGAGCCGGCGGAGAAGGGCGGGCCGGTGTCCGTCTTTGAATCCGGCGCGATCCTGCAATACCTCGCCGAGAAGACCGGAAAATTCCTGCCTAAGGATCTGCGCGGCCGCTACGAAGTGCTGCAGTGGCTCTACTGGCAGATGGGTGGGCTCGGGCCGATGGCCGGGCAGAACCACCATTTCGCGCTTTACGCGCCGGAAAAGCTGCCTTACGCGATCGACCGCTACGTCAAGGAGACCAGCCGGCTCTATGCCGTGCTCGACAAGCGACTCAAGGATCGCGAATTCGTCGCCGGCGCCTATTCGATCGCCGACATGGCCTCGTATCCTTGGATCGTGCCCTATGAGCGTCAGGGCCAGAAGCTCGAGGACTATCCCAATCTAAAGCGCTGGTTCGAGACGATCAAGGCGCGGCCCGCCACTATTCGCGCCTATGAGAAGGGCAAGCCCTTGCAGGCGCAGCCGGTCAACGAGGAAGAGCGCCGCAAGATCATGTTCGGCCAATCCGCGGCGACCGTGCAACGCTAGGCGTCAAACTCCGCGCAAACGAAAACCCCCCGGCCATGGCCGGGGGGTTCCTTATCAGCTTAAGTCGTCCAGATTACAGGTTGTTCGCAACGCTGGTGAAGGTGGTCTTCAGGTTGCCACCAACGGTCGTCAACGCGGTGACGATAACGACGGCGATGAGGGCGGCGATGAGGCCATACTCGATGGCGGTCGCGCCGGACTCGTCACGAAACAGCTTGGCAAGGGTCTTCATAATGAGCATCTCCTGGAGAGCGGGGTTGGATGAAATTTCATTCACCCGCGCATCATGGGTCCGACTCATTAAGCGGCTCTTAAAATCAGACACAAAAACTTTTAAGTTCAAATTGTCGCCGCAATTATACTTACCAATCATTAGCCATGTCGCGAAATTCTCGTGTGAGAACTTTGGCTAAAATCCGTTTCATTCTACCAGCCCAAGGAATCCGCTACCGATACTTTGCCCCGGCGCGGATTAACCCCCGGTCGCTGCAGGATCGGTCGATCGCCGTGAGGCGCGACGGGATGCCGCGCCCGCAGCGCTGGAAGCTTGGTTGAAGCCTGTTAATATTCGCGTAACCCGCCGCCGATCATCTCGGACGGCGCGCGGGCGAGAGATTAGCGCCTTGCCATCACCCATCCCGCCCATTCCAGGAGATCATATGAAAACGCTGATTGCCGCGTTCGCCTTGCTGTCTTTTGTCGCCGCTCCCGCCCTTCCGGCGCAGGCGCAAACTTCGACCCCGGCGCCGGCCCCGACCACCATGCAAAACGATACGGGCTCGACGTCGTCGACGGCGGCACCGGCGAAGAAGAAGGCTCCCAAGAAGAAGACGACGAAAAAGACGACGACGAAAAAGACGACGACGAAAAAGACGACGACGAAAAAGACGACCACGAAAAAGACCAAGACCAAGAAGCCGGCCGCTAAGACCGCGCCGACCAACTAAGCACGCCGCGGCGATCCGCCGCTCGCGCGCAAGAGAAAGGCCCCGGCGGTAACCGCCGGGGGGGGGTTAAACTAACCCACGAGGGCTTGAACGGTTTTGACAACACCGTTCAGGCTCGTAGCGTTTTGGGATATGTGGACGGCTAATCGACGGCGTTATTTAACTCGTATTCGGCCTTTTGCATCTTGCACGCCTTACTTGCCCTTCGGAATCGCTACTATGCGGCCATCGGAACCTTGCAAGCCGTGCGCACGTTCTTCTGACCTCTGGAGGGGATCGTCAGCCCGCTGCGTTGAGCGTCTTGCCACCGACCATGACAGGTTTTGCGTCGATCAGGATGAAGGCGATGACGCAGGATTGCGTGCCCCGATTGATCCAGTTGTGAATCGTGCCGCGCTGGACCAGGACGTCGCCAGCCTTGAGGTGGACCTCGGTGCCGTCGTCGAGGGGCATGTCGATTTCGCCGGACAGGATGAACGCGTAATCAATCGAATCCGTCCGGTGGTTGCGCGGCGCGCAGCCCGGGGCAAATTCGATGATGCGGAAGACCGAGCCGTTCTTAATCGTCGTGCCGAGCTTGCGCAGCGAGCCGTCGAAATCGCCGGTATTGTCCGCCGGGCTGGTATCGGTCGCCCAGATAACGCAAGCCGATACGCCGGGCCGGCTGGCGGTGATGTTCTTCGCGACCTCGTCGATCTTGACGACGGCGCGTCCATTCTCGTCATGGCCGGTTACGACCCGGCGGAATTTGAGCGTCACTGATTTCCTCCCATCTGGATTTGTACCCTACTTAGACGCCGGTTAAGAGCGTATTGGGCACCACCAATAACCTGACTGACGTTCTAGGTAAAAGTGACTCAGTGCGAACAGGCTCAGTCAATCGTGAATAGGGATCCTCACGCGTATCAATTTGAGGCGTTTCGTCATTACTCGTCCTGAATATTCTTAATCCGCCGGACAAGCATGCTGACCTCATGGTCTTTCTCCACAGTCCGTGCCAGTGCGACGGCGGCGCGCTGCTGTGCGATAAGCAATGCGTGCTGTAGCCACTTAAGTTCTGCTGTTTGCGCCGGGTGGATAACTTTCTTGCTCACCCGCCAATATAGCACGCTCCCGGTTAATCCGACGGTCTTACAGTGTACGGCCACGTACCGGCTCTAGTCCGACTAGGTATGCGGCCCAATCGACCTGGGCGACCGGGTAATTGAACGGTGTTATCAGAACCGTTCAAGCCCTCATGGCTTAGGTTAACGCCCCGGCGGTAACCGCCGGGGCCTTTTTGCATGTCGGGCTCGAAACGCCGCGTTTGCCGGGCGGCTGGGTTTTACAGCTCGCGCCCGATCAGCCGGTCGAGCGAGCAGCGGCCGCCGCCGTGACAGAAAATTCCCGCCGCCGACAAGCCCATCAGCGCGACGAATTCCGCGCCATGCTGGCCCCACCACCAGGCGGGCAGCAACAGACCGAAGCAGATCACCGCCATCTCGATGGCGATCGCCGCCGCGGCGAGCCGCGTCGCCAGGCCGAGTATCAGCATCGCGCCGCCGAAGAATTCAACGCCGCCGATGAAATAGGCCCAAACTAGCGGTTCGGCGAAGCCGAGCTTGACGAAATTCGGCACCGTGCGTTCGGCGTCGCCGAAGAACAGCTTGTTTAGCCCACGCAGGAAGAGGATGGCGCCGAGGCTGGCGCGCATCACGGCGTAGCCATAGGGCGACAATGCCGCATAGAAACCGGTCAGACCGGAAAGGAACGGCTTCGGCTCGCCGGCTTGTATAAGGCTAGAATTCCTTGCCGAGGAGGCGGTCGATCGAATAGCGCCCGGCGCCGTTTGCGGCATAGACGGCGAAGAACACCGCCAGGATCAGCGGATATTCGAAGCCGCCGCTGGCGGAGGAAAAGCCGTTCTTCATATGGACGCCGAAAACGGCAATGAAGAGCTCGACCGTCAGCATCAAGGCGAGCGGGCGGGTGAGCAGACCGACTGCGAACAGCGCGCAGCCGAAGAATTCGAGGATGCCGAGGAAATAGCCCCAGGCCTCCGGCATCGGAAATCCCATCGGCCCAAGGACTTTGTCCCCGACGACAACCGCGACGCCGTTGAAGAGCTTGGCATAGCCGTGAACCATGATGACGCCGCCGAGCACGACACGCGCGACGGCATAGCTGAGCGGGCCGAGCGCGGCATAGACGCAGCCCAACGCCGGAATGATCAGCCGCGGATTATCGGTGGTGCCGTTCATGTCTTCCCCCTTTGAGAAATCGCCGCTTATGCGGCCATTGCAATGATTTGTCGGCAAGTGTAACCCGCGATGGGACCGTGCACCGGTCACATTCGCGTTAGAGCGGTACCTCGGCGGGGCGCATCAGCGCCCGCAGACGAACGTCGCGCGCACCGGCGTCAGCATCGGACATGCCTTGATGTCGAGCCGCTGCAGGATGAGCAACGGGGTCGGTCCGTTGCCGCATTCCTCCGCCGCGATGGCGACGATCTGCTCCGGCGTGCTGGTCATCTTGCTGTAACAGACCGAGACCGGGACGCTGGCGGGATCTTTCGCCTCCGCGATGGCAGCGGCCTCCTCCGCCGCCTTTTTCTCCGACGGGCTACCCAGCCGAATGCCGGCGTTGGGATCGGGCGTCTGGGTCTCGAAGGCATCCAAATTGCTGCATGCCGCCAAGGTCAGCAGCAGCAAAGCCATCCAGCGATGGCGGCAAAAACCGGGCATCGATCCTCTTGTTCTTCTGAGCGGGTCTTAGTGCGCGTAGGTGCCGATGGTGGTGATCGAGTCGAGTCCATGACCCTTCAGTGCCGCCATCAGCGCATCGCGAGTCATGCCGGGTTGCAACGCGCCGGGATCGAGGTCTGTGGCGATGAGGCTGATAACGTAATGATGCGGCCGCAAGCCATGCGGCGGACAGGGACCAGCATAGAGAACGGTGTTCCGGCTATTGATGCCGCCGATGATATCGGGCGTCGGCGTGCTGGCCTCGCCTTCTTTGAGACCCTTCTTGGTCGCCGGAATGCCATAGGCGATCCAGTGCATAACGCCGAGCCCCTTCTGCCCGTCCGGGTCGATCATGATGATGGCGAAGCTTTTGGTCCCGGCGGGAGCGTTCGACCAGATGAGCGCCGGCGAAATGTTCTTGCCGTCGCAATTCGGGCTGCCCGCGACGTTGCCGGCAAATCGCTTCGGCATCGGAGTACCGTCGCGGAACGCGCCCGCGCTGATGGTGAAGGGTTTGTCGGCGGCATGGCCGATGGGTGCGAAGCCGATAGAGAGAGCGAATGCGGCGGTGGCGGCGGCAAGACCAAGATGGCGCTTCGACATGGTGGCGTATCCTCCGATCGGTGGTTTCTGCAGCGGGCGCGAGCTTACACGCCGCGCGACGCTCCGTCGATGGCCGGGGCATTCTGGCGCTTGACGCCGCCGCCTTTCTCTCCGGATACTATAGGCGATTCCAAGGGGTGCCCCGTCGGGGCTGAGACACCGCGCTGCGGGAACCCTTCGAACCTGATCCGGATCGTGCCGGCGTAGGGACAGGAACAATCGCCCCAGCGCAGACACGCTCGCCGCCCGGCATCCGGATCGCGATCGGTCGTTTTGTGCGCAAGGAGGCGTCTCATGCCCGAGGGCATCGTCAACCAGGATTTCAAGGTCTCGACCGGCCCGTTGCCGGCCTCGCGCAAGGTCTTCGTGCCGGGCGAGCGCCACCCGAATCTGCGCGTCGCCATGCGCGAGATCGATTTGTCGCCCGCCGCCAAGGAAAAGCCGGTGCGGGTCTATGATCCCTCCGGTCCCTATACCGACCCGGCGGTGGCGATCGATATCCGCCTGGGATTGGCGCCGTTGCGCGAGAGCTGGATCGTCGGCCGCGGCGATTTGGCACCTCAGCCCGCCCGCGCCGTGCGGCCCGAGGATAATGGGCTGAAGCCGGGCGAGGTCACCACCGTGCCGGTCTTCGACCGCGCCAATCGCCAGCCGCTCAAGGCCAAAGCGGGACATGCGGTGACGCAGCTCGCCTATGCCCGCGCCGGTATCGTCACGCCGGAGATGGAATACGTCGCGATCCGCGAAAATCTCGGACGCGCGCGCGGAAAAGAATCTGCGCCGCGCGACGGTGAATCCTTCGGCGCATCCATTCCGGATTACGTCACACCGGAATTCGTCCGCGACGAGATCGCGCGCGGACGCGCCATCATCCCCAATAACATCAATCATCCCGAAAGCGAGCCGATGATCATCGGCCGCAATTTCCTGGTGAAGATCAACGCGAATATCGGCAATTCCATTGTCACCTCCTCGGTGGCCGAGGAAGTCGACAAGCTGGTCTGGGCGATCCGCTGGGGCGGCGACACGGTGATGGATCTGTCCACCGGCAAGAACATCCACACCATCCGCGAATGGATTATCCGCAACGCGCCGGTGCCGATCGGCACCGTGCCGATCTATCAGGCGCTGGAGAAGGTCGAGGGCGCCGCCGAGGAGCTAACCTGGGAGATCTTCCGCGACACGCTGATCGAGCAGGCGGAGCAGGGCGTCGATTACTTCACCATCCATGCCGGCGTGCGCCTGCCCTTCATCCCGATGACGGCCAAGCGTGTCACCGGCATCGTCTCGCGCGGCGGCTCGATCATGGCGAAATGGTGCCTGGCGCATCACCAGGAGAATTTCCTCTACACGCATTTCGAGGACATTTGCGAGATCATGAAGGCCTACGACGTCAGCTTCTCGCTCGGCGATGGCTTGCGTCCCGGCTCGACTGCCGATGCCAATGACGAGGCGCAATTCGCCGAGTTGATAACCCTGGGCGAGCTGACCAAGACCGCCTGGAAGCACGAAGTGCAGGTGATGATCGAGGGCCCCGGCCATGTGCCGATGCACAAGATCAAGGAGAACATGGATCGCCAGCTGAAGCATTGTGACGAGGCGCCGTTCTACACGCTCGGGCCCTTGGTGACCGACATCGCGCCGGGCTACGACCACATCACCAGCGGCATCGGCGCCGCGATGATCGGCTGGTTCGGCACGGCGATGCTTTGCTACGTCACGCCGAAAGAGCATCTCGGGCTGCCCGACCGCGACGACGTCAAGATCGGCGTCATCACCTACAAGATCGCCGCCCATGCCGCCGACATGGCCAAGGGCCATCCCGGCCAGCGCGAGCGCGATGATGCGCTGTCGCGCGCCCGCTTCGAATTCCGCTGGCGCGACCAGTTCAACCTGTCGCTCGATCCGGAGACCGCCGAGAAGTTCCATGACCAGACGCTGCCTGCCGAGGGCGCCAAGCTCGCGCATTTCTGCTCGATGTGTGGGCCAAAATTCTGCTCGATGAAGATCTCGCAGGAGGTCCGCGACTATGCCGAGAAGGGCATGGCCGAGAAATCCGCGTCCTTCCGCGACGAAGGCGGCGAGATCTACAAGGTGCTCGAAGGCAAGGTGGCCGATCTCGGGTGACCGGCGTGTCCCGGCAGCGGCGATGAGCGAGACGGAGTACCTGAAGCGCGATCGCCTCTATCCCACGCGGCCGATCCCGGGCTGTCTCGCCGTGGTGCGGCGGGGCGACACCGTGCTGCTGGCCGAGCGCTCGCAGCCACCCGGCAAGGGCAAATGGGGCTTTCCCGGCGGCATGATCGAGCTCGGCGAGACGATTCTGCAGTGCGCCGCGCGTGAATTGAAAGAAGAGACCGGCATCGCCGCCGAGTCACTGCGCGTACTGACCGCCTTCGAGGTGCTTCGGCGCGACGCCGCCGGCAAGGTCCAGACCCATTTCACCCTGATCTGCGTGCTGCTCAATTGGCGGGCGGGCGAGGGAACACCGCTTGAGGACGCGACCCGAATCGGCTGGTATTCCATAGCGGAGGCGGCATCGCTCGACTGCTTTCCCGACACCCTACCGGTGATGCGGCTCGCCTTAAAATAATGCAACTTTTCGCGGCGCCGCGAATTAATATTCTGCGGTCGGCACCATGCGTTTCGCCGATTCGCTGGTTTGGCCATCAGGGAGGACAGTCATGCGCGGATTGACGATTGTGGGGATCATTCTGATCGTGTTGGGCATCGGCGCTTTGGTCGTCAATGTCATTCCGGTGCATCATCAGGAGCAGGAAGCCAAGATCGGCTCGCTGACGATTAATTCCGACAAGGAGACGGATTATATCATCCCGAACTATGTCGGCATCATCGCCATCGTTGCCGGCGTCGGCCTCGCCGTGGCCGGCACGCGCAAGGCCTAGGGCTGACTCTCGGCCGCTAGGCGCGGAGCGATTTCGGCACCAGACTCGCCAGCAGGAAGATTAGACTCGCCGCCAAGACGATGGCGGGGCCGGCGGGCAAATCCCAGCGTAGCGAAGCACCGAGCCCGCCCAGCACCGCGCCCGCCCCGGCGAGCGCCGCCAGCGCCGCCATGGTCTCGGGGTTGCGGGCAAAGCGTCGCGCCGCCGCCGGTGGCAGGATCAGCATCGCGGTAATCAGCAGGATCCCGACCAGCTTCATTGCGACCGAGATCACCAGCGCCATCAGTAGCACGAAGGCGAGCCGGGTCGCGGCGACGTTGACGCCCTCGATCTGCGCCAGCTCCTCATGGACGGTGACCGCCAGCAGCGGCCGCCAGATCGCCGCCAGCGCCGCCAGCGCCAGCGCGCCGCCGCCGTAGATCCAGGCAAGGTCGGCGTTGCTCACCGCCAGGATGTCGCCGAAGAGATAGCCCATCAAATCGATGCGCACGCTTTCCATCAGCGCCAGCACGATGAGGCCGAGCGACAGGGCGCTGTTCGATAAGATGGCGAGCAGCGTGTTGCTCTCCAGGATGCGCTGGCGCTCGAGCGCCACCAGCAGCAGCGCCACGCCCAGGCACAGCACCACCACCGCGAGATTGAGGTTGATGCCGAGCAGGAACCCCAATGCGACGCCGAGCAGCGCCGAATGCGACAGCGTGTCGCCGAAATATGCCAACCGGCGCCACACCACGAAGGAGCCGAGCGGCCCCGCCACCGCGGCGACGCCCAGCCCGGCGAGCGCCGCGCGCCAGACGAAATCGTCGATCCCGAAGATCATGACGGCTCCCCATGCGTGTGGGGAATATCGCCGTGATCGTGGACGTGATCGTGGTGGTGGGCATAGGCGGCGAAGGCCTCGGCATTCTGGCCGAAGAGGGCGCGATAGGCCGGATCGCGCTGCACCGCCTCGGGATGGCCGCTACAGCAGACATGCCGGTTGAGGCAGATCACCCGGTCGGTCGCTGCCATCACCAGATGGAGGTCGTGCGACACCAGCAGCACCGCCATGCGGCGCCGCTCGCGCAAGCTGCGTAGCAGCGCGAAAATCTCGGCCTGGCCGACGATATCGACGCCCTGCACCGGCTCGTCGAGCACCAGCAGCTGCGGCTCGCGCATCAGTGCGCGGGCGAGCAGCACGCGCTGCAGCTCGCCGCCGGATAGCGTCTGCACCGGCAAGTCGATCGCATGCGCGGCGCCGGTCTCGTCGAGCGCCGCTGCGATGCCGGTCCGTGCCCCCGCCGCCAGCCTCAAGAATCGCCGTACCGTCAGCGGCAGCGTGTCGTCGATGCGCAGCCGTTGCGGCACATAGCCGATGCGCAAATCGGGCGCGCGCGAAACCGTGCCGAAATCGGGCTTGGCCAACCCCAGCGCGACGCGTAGCAGCGTGGTCTTGCCGGCGCCGTTGGGGCCGATGATCGTGACGATCTCGCCGGGGGCAATCGACAGCGACACGGCTTCCAGCGCCTGGCGTCGGCCAAAGGCTAGACTCACCGCGTTGAGCACCAGGTAGGGCGTATTGTCGGCCATCGCGGTTTGATAACATCCTTCGCCCATGCGTCACAAATGGCTCATCCTCGGCCTCGCGGCACTTGCCGTTGCCGCGTCCCCTGCACGGGCGGCGCCGCCGCAAGTGGTGGCGAGCATCAAGCCGCTGCACTCCCTCATCGCCGGAATCATGGCAGGCGTGGGCACGCCCACGCTGATCGTCAATGGCGCCGCCTCGCCGCATACCTATGCCCTGCGGCCCTCGGATGCCCGCGCCCTCGCCGCGGCCAAGCTCGTCTTCTGGATCGGGCCGAGCATGGAGAGCTTTCTGGTGAAGCCGCTGGCGGCCTTGTCGGGTGGCGCCGAGATCGTCGAACTCGACCATGCCGCGGGTGTCACAGTGTTGCGCGCGCGCGAGGGCGGCGTGTGGGAGCCTGATGCCGATGCACCGCCGCCGGCCGGGGCCGATACCATCGACGGCCACCTCTGGCTCGATATCGGCAATGCCCGGGCGATCGTACGCGTGGCCGCTTCGCGGCTCGAAGCACTCGATCCGGCGAATGCCGAGCGCTATGGCGCCAATACGCGTGAGATCGACGCCCGGCTCGACGCTCTCGATCAGGAAATGCGCGCCGATTTCTTCTCATTGGCCGGGCGGCCTTTCGTCGTCTTCCACGACGCCTATCAATATCTCGAGCACCGCTACGCGCTCGACATCGTCGGCGCGATCTCGGTCGATCCCGACCGTCCGGTCGGCGCCAGGCGCATCGCCGAGATCCGCGCCAAGATCGTCTCCTCGGGGGCGCGCTGCGTCTATGGCGAGCCGCAATTCACCCCGGCGCTGCTCGCCACGGTGACCGACGGCACCGGGGCCCGTGCTGGAACGCTCGACGATCTCGGCACCGGCCTGCCCGACGGGCCGGGGCTTTATTTTTCGCTGATGCGCAATATCGCCGGCGCGCTGTCGGATTGCCTGGCACGCTAGAAACGCGCTAGATCACGCCCCATGAGCCAGGCCGATACGCGAAATCTCCCGGCGGTCCACAGTGTCCGCGATCTTCGCCGCGTGGTCGCTTCCTGGCACCAGGCCGGGCAGAGCGTGGCGCTGATCCCGACCATGGGCGCCTTGCATGACGGGCATCTGGCGCTGGTCGCGCGCGGCAAGTCGCTCTGCGACCGGGCGGTGGCGAGCATCTTCGTCAACCCGACGCAATTCGGCCCCAACGAGGATCTGGCGCGCTATCCGCGCGACGAGGCGGGCGACCGGCGCAAGCTCGCAGCATCGCGCTGCGATCTCGTCTTCATGCCCGATGTCGCCGAGATGTATCCGCAAGGGTTCTCGACCGGTGTCGATCCCGGGCCTCTCGCGGCCTGGCTCGACGGCAAGTTCCGCCCCGGCCATTTCACCGGCGTCGCCACCGTGGTGGTGAAGCTGCTGCAGCAGGCGCAGCCCGATGTCGCCTGCTTCGGCGAAAAGGACTACCAGCAGCTCCAGATCGTACGGCACGTCGTGCGCGATCTCGATTTGCCGGTGCGCATCGAGGGCGTGCCGATCCTGCGCGAGGCGGACGGCTTGGCTCTGTCGTCGCGCAACGCCTATCTCACCGCGGATCAGCGCCGGGTTGCGCCGTCGCTTTACCGGGTGCTGCAGGAAAGCGCCGCGCGGGCAAAGCAAGACGGCGACCTTGCCGAAGCGCTCGCGCGCGGCCGCGCCGCGCTGACCGAGGCGGGCTTCGCCAAGCTCGATTATCTCGACATCTGCGATGCGACGACCCTCGCGTCGTTGGCCCGGCTCAACCGTCCGGCGCGCATCCTGGTCGCCGCCTGGCTCGGCACCACAAGGCTGATCGACAATCTGGCGCTTGCCGGTGCGCGGAGCGCGGGCGCTTGAAAATTCTGGTTACCGGCGGCGCCGGTTTCATCGGCATCTCGGTCGTCCGCCATCTGCTGGATGCCGGGCAGAGCGTCGTCAATCTCGACAAGCTGACCTATGCCGGCTCCAACCCGCCCTTGGGCAAGCTCGTCGATCCCGCGCGTTACGCGCTGGAAGTCGCCGATGTCGCCGACCGGCAAGCCGTGTCGCGCATCTTCGCCCGCCACCGGCCCGATTCGGTCATGCATCTGGCGGCAGAAACCCATGTCGACCGCTCGATCGACAAGCCGGACGATTTCATCGCCAGCAACCTGTTCGGTACTTTTGTCATGCTGGAGGGGGCGCGGGATTACTGGCGCAATCTCGACGGCGATGCGCGCGCCCGCTTCCGCTTTCATCATATCTCGACCGACGAGGTGTTCGGCTCGCTCGGTCCCGACGAGCGCGCAACGGAGGATTGGCTCTACCGGCCCAACAGCCCCTATGCCGCCTCCAAGGCCGGCGCCGATCACCTGGCGCGCGCCTGGTGCCAGACCTATGGCCTGCCGGTGATCGCCACCAACTGCTCGAACAATTACGGGCCGTGGCAGTTTCCCGAGAAGCTTATCCCTCTGCTCATCGCCAACGCGGTCGAGGGCAAGAAACTGCCGGTTTACGGCAAGGGCGAGAATGTGCGCGACTGGCTCTATGTCGGCGACCACGCCGAAGCGCTCTGGCTCGTGCTGCAAAAAGGCCGCATCGGCGAGACCTACAACATCGGCGGCGGCGAGGAGCGCCGGAACCTCGAGCTGGTGCACATGCTCTGCGCCATCCTCGACGAGGAGCTGCCCAAGGCATCGCAGCGGCCGCACGCCAAGCTGATCGAATTCGTCGCCGACCGGCCGGGCCACGATCTGCGCTATGCGATCGATGATGCCAAGCTGCACAACGAGCTTGGCTGGCGCCCGAAAGAAAGCCTGGAGACCGGGCTCAAGAAGACGGTGCGCTGGTATCTCGACAACCGCGCCTGGTGGGAGAAAATCCGCAGCGGCGTCTATCGCGGCGAGCGGCTCGGCCAGATCAAGGGCTAGGCGCTTTCCGAGGCGGCGCGCGGCGCCGCCGCATTGGCGGCATATTCCGGCACCAGGCTCTTCAGCAGCACGATCACCCGCTCGGCGCGGCCCTCGCGCGCATGTTCCGCCAGCTCGTCGAGGGCGCGCGACAGCACGGTGTAATCGATGATGCGCGGCGTGGCGAGGCGGATGCCGGCGATCTTAGTCGGCAGCAGCGGCTCGGCCGCATGGAACAGCTCCTCATGCAGCTTCTCGCCGGGGCGGAGGCCGACATAGTCGATCGCGATATCCTGATCGGGCTTCAATCCCGCCAGGCGGATCATCTGCCGCGCCAGATCGGCGATCTTGACCGGCTCGCCCATATCGAGGACGCAGATCTTACCGCGGTCCTCGCCCGAAGCCGCCAGCGCCGAGGCTTGCAGCACCAGCTCCACCGCCTCGCGCGTCGTCATGAAATAGCGCGAAATATCCGGGTGGGTGACGGTGAGCGGTCCGCCGGCGGCGAGCTGGCGCTGGAACAGCGGCACGACCGAGCCGGTCGAGCCCAGCACGTTGCCGAAGCGCACGGTGAGGAATCGCGTGCCGCCGGCGCGCTTCGCTTCGATGATGTCGAGCGCCTGGCAGATGCTCTCCGCGAGGCGCTTCGACGCGCCCATGACATTCGCCGGGTTGACCGCCTTGTCGGTCGAGATCATCACCATCGCCTTGACGCCGTGCATGCGGCAGGATTCGGCGACGTGCCGCGTGCCGACCACGTTGGTCAGCGTGCCCTCGGCGGGATTGGCCTCGACGATCGGCACATGCTTCAACGCGGCGGCGTGAAAGACGAGATCGGGGCGCTCGCTCCCGATGATCTCGTCGATGCGCCGGCTGTCGCGCACATCGGCAATCAGCGCATTGCGCGCGATCTCGGGAAAGCGCTCGATCATCTCGCGCTCGATGCCGTAAAGCGCGAACTCGCCATTGTCGAGCAGCGTCAGATGCGCGGGCGCGAAGGCGGCGATCTGCCGCGACAACTCGGAACCGATGGTGCCGCCGGCGCCGGTCACCAGCACGCGGCGGCCGCGGATCAAGCCAGCCATGCTGGCACGGTCGAGCACGGTCTGCGGCCGGCCGAGCAGATCCTCGATGGCGATGGGCTCGATCGGCCGGGTCAAATCGCGCGCGGTCTCCTTGAATTCGGTCAGGCGGGGTAGGCGAGCGAGCGGAATCCCGAGACCGTCGGCGAGATCGAGCAGGCGGCGTACCGCGGCGCCATCGACGCCGCGGCCGCTGAGGATGAGGCGCTGCGGCTTGTTGCCGCGTCGGTCGAGCTCCTTGACGATATCGGCGAGCTCCGCGACCGTGCCCAGCACCGGAACGCCGCCGATGTCGCGGCCGACGCGCTGCGTGCCGTCGGCGATCATGCCGACCACGCGATAAAGCTGCTGCGGGTCGCGCGCCACGGTGCGGATGAAAAGATCGGCGCCTTCGCCGGCGCCAATCAGCAGCACCGGAATGCCGATGCGGTTGCCATCGACCGCAAACATGCGGCTCAAGCCGCCATCCTTGAGCAAGCGATAGGCGAAGCGCGGACCACCGAGCAGCGCCATCAGCACCAGCCAGTTGATGCCGACCATCGCGCGCGGCAAGCCCTCGAGCCGGGTGACCAGGAACATCAGCGGAAAGAAGACCAGGATAACCAGGCTGACCGCGCGCAACAGCCCGAGTAGGTCGGGCAGCGACGCATAGCGCCAGATGCCGCGATAGAGCCCCGCCCAGAAGAACACCGCCGCCGCGGTGGCGACGAAGGCGGCGTCATAACCCCAGAGCAGGGCGGACGGAAAACTCGCGATGTCGTCGCCGACGCGCAAATAGAGCGACAGCGGGAAGGAGATCGCCGCCATGACGATGTCGTGGCCGAAGGCGGCGGCGGCGCGGCGGCTGACGATCTTCATGGGGGCATTCTCAATAGGGCGGCGGGGCGCGGCAAGCGAAATGCACGCCGGCGCGGCCATGGTTGCGGCGTCAGGCCCGGAAATGCTTAAGATCGCGGCATGCTGTTCATCGCCAGCAAGCTGCTATCAATCGTTTTCGAACCGGGAAATTTCCTGCTCTTGTTGCTCATGCTCGGATTGTGGCGGCTGGCGGCGACACGCCGCCGCCGGGGCATGCTGCTTGTCGGCTGTGCCGCTTGGGCTTATCTCTTGATTGCCGTGTTGCCGTTGGCTCAATGGGCGATCGCACCGCTCGAAAACCGTTTTCCGTCGCCGCGCGAATTGCCGGCGCAGGTGGATGGTATCGTCATGCTCGGCGGCGCCGTGATTCCATCGCTCACCCTGGCGCATGGCCAGGCCGCGCTGAACGAGGCGGGCGAGCGCGTCACCGAGACCTTCGTGCTGGCGCAACGCTATCCCGCCGCGCGGGTGGTGCTGGCCGGCGGTAATGGCGAGATTCACCCGAGCGGCATCAGCGAGGCGGCGGCGACGAGCGATCTGCTGGTGGCGATGGGGCTCGACGCGAAACGGCTGATCCTCGAGGAGCGTTCGCGGACGACCTATGAGAACGCGATCTACGCCAAGCCGCTCGCCGACCCGAAGCCGGGCGAAACCTGGCTGCTGGTCACCTCGGCCTACCACATGCCGCGTGCCATCGGCTGCTTTCGCCAGGTCGGCTGGGAGACCGTGGCCTATCCGGTCGATTACCAGAGCGGCGACGGCTGGCGCCTGGATGCTTTCGCTCTCGCCGACAATCTGATGGTCCTGAAGCGCGCGGCGCATGAGTGGAGCGGCCTCGCGATCTATTACCTGACCGGGCGGATCGACACGCTTTACCCGGGGCCGCGCTCCGCCAGCAGCGACCGGTAAAGCGCCTCGGTCGCCGCCTCGATCGCGGCGTCGGGGAATTCTTTTTCGACCAGGCTGCGTCCGGCCAGACCGTAGGCGTGCCGGCGCAGCGGATTGACGGCAAGCTCGGCGAGCGCCTTGGCCAGGCTTGGCGCGTCGCCCGGCGGCACCAGCTCGGCATTAACGCCTGCCCGGGCGATGGCGCGGTTGCCGGGAACATCCGTCGCGACAATCGGCCGGCCCATCGCCGCCGCCTCGAGCAGGCTTTTGGGCACGCCTTCGCCGCCCACTGACGGTTGCACGGCGATATGCGCGCTGCGCCAGACCTGGCCGATATCCTCGACCCGGCCGAGCCAGGTGATGCCCGGCAAGCCGCGCCAGGTTTCGAGCGTGGCGCGGTCAATCGCGGTCGGATTTTCGGCATCGCTCTCGCCGGCCAATATCAGCCGCAGATCGACGCCTTGCTTTTGCAGGGCTTGCTGCGCCGCTACCAGCGTACCGATGCCCTTGATCGCGATCATGCGCCCGACATAGGCGGCGGTGACCGGCACGGGCGGCTCGGGCAGCGGCTGCCAGCGGCGGATATCGACGCCGGAGCCGGGAATGAGAACGATGCGGGACGCGGCTTTGGGCGAAAGCGCCGTGAGCTCGGCGCGATCCTCCGCGTTCTGCACAATCACCCGGCCGTGCCGGCGCAGCAGCACGACCGGCCAGAAAATGCGCGTCAGCGCGGCGATGAGCCGGGCCGAGCGCCGGTTCGAGCTGCCGAGATAACCGGTGCCGGTGACCATGCTGACGACGAGCTTCACCCCAGCAAGCCGCGCGGCGATGCCGCCGAGCCAGGCGGGCTTCAGCGAGACGTGATGGACCAGCAGCGGCTTCTCGCGCCGGTAGAGCCGGGCGATCTCCCAGATCGCCGCCAGGCTGGCCAGCGGACCGAGATGTCCGCGCCGCCAGCTCAGCGGATAGACCACATAGCCCAATGCCCGGATGCGCTCGCCATGCTGGGTCACGCGGGTGGCGACGCCCACCTCGAAGCCGGCCGCCTGCGCGGCCCGCGCCATCGGCAGGCGATGCGACCAGAAATACCAATCCTCTGTGACGAGAAAGATCAGCCGTCGCGGCTTCTCAGGATTCATCGGCGGCGCTCCCGGCCTGGAGTGCCACCGTGAACCACAGGCAGGCGAGCCACCAGGACTGCCAGATGCCGTAACCGAGCGAGGCGACGATCAGCGCGGCGGCGGCCCAAGCCAGCATGGCGGCGCGCCGTCCCGGCGACAGGGCCGTGGCCCAGCCGACCCGCCACAGCCCCCACAGGACAATGGCGACGGCCAGCAGCGTGCCGGGAATGCCGAGCTCGCCCCGCCATTGCAAGGCGGCGTCATGCGGATGCAGCGGCAAGGCGACGGAATAGGGCGCCAAATTGACTCCCGATACCGCCGTCGAGAGATCGGTCTGGCCGCCGGGCAAGCCACGCGACGCATCCATGCCCCAGCCGAGGAAGGGGCGCTCGGCAATGCGATCGGCGGTGAAGCGCCAGATCAGCAGCCGATGAATACCCGAAGGCTTGATCCAGGGGATGTCGTGCTGCAGCGCGACGATGCGGTCCTGGCTCGGCGTGACGATGGGCAGCGCCACGCTGGCTGCGATCAGCGCGATCCCCAGCGCTCCGGCGCTGGAGCGGGGAAAGCGCCAGGCGAGGGCGAAGACCGCGAAGCCGGCGATCAGCGCGAGCAGCGCGGCTTGGTTCGGCACCAGGTAAACCGCGACGCTGGCGATGATGGCGAGCGCGATGCCGAGCCCGATATTCCGGCGCAAGCCGATCAGCGCCGGAAACAGCGCCAACACCAGCGTGACGGCGCCGCGATCGAGCCGCGTCAGGTAAAATGGCGCGCCGGCCTGCGCGGGATGGAGTAGCTTGTAGAGCGTGCCGCCATCGAGCCATTCGACGCCGACCAGCACCGCCGCCGCCGCGACCCCGCAAGCGAGCAAGCTGCCGAGACGGCGGGCTTGGGTGGGCGTCATATGCAATGCGGCGTTCAGCAGGATCAGCCCAGCGGCGCTGATGACGAGGAAGCGCAAGCCCTCGAGCAGGCTATGCTCGGGCAGGATCGACCACAGCGCCGAGGCCGTTGCCCACAAGGCAAGCGCGCCGAACAGCCAGGCGAGCGGCGCCAGCGCGACAATGCCGGCGCGAACCCGGCGGAAATCGACGAGCAGCAATGCCAGCGCGGCGATGGCTTGTAGCGGCGCGAGGCCAAGCGGAAATATAACCGCCAGCGGCGGCAGCACCGCCGCGACAATGCTGAGCACCATTCCGGCATCGATGCGCCGGCCTGCCGAGGGAAGTACTTTGGTCATCGCCGCGTCTTATAGGTGAGAACCGGCATCCTCGCCATATTGCCGGAAGCCGCGATACCAGCGCGCGGTCGCCGCCAGGCCCTGATCGAGGTTCACTTTCGGCCGCCAGCCGAGAAGGCGTCGCGTCGCACTATCGTCGATCGACAGCGAGCCGGTCAGACGCGCCGCCGCTTGATGCCCGGCGAGACCGAGCAGCGCCGGCGGAACCGCGAAGAGCCGCGCGCGCCGGCCGAACGCCCGGGCCAGCCGCGCGACCAGATCCGATGTTGAAATTTCCTCGTCATCGCGCGCGAGAAAGACGCCACCGGGCGCCTGCGCATGGCTCAGCCCCAGCTCGATCAACCCCAACAGATTGTCGCGATAGAGGAAGGCGCGCCGGTTGGCGATGCCGCCGAGCGGCAGCGGCCAACCGCTATCGGCCAGCTTGAGCAGCGCGCGGAAATTGCCCTTGACCCCCGGGCCGTAAACCAGCGGCGGGCGCAGCACGACGAGCCCGGGCGCGCCGTTGTCGCGCAGCGAAGTTTCGAGTTCGGCTTTGAGCCGGGCATAGTCGTCATCGGGCGCCGGCGGGCTGGCGGCGGAAAACGGCAGCGCTCCCGGCGCGCCCAGCACCTTGATCGAGCTCAGCAGGATGGTGCGCGCGATACCGGCTGCGCGTGAAGCGCGGGCGAGTGCCGCTACGGTTGCGGCCTCCTCGGCAATCGCCCGATCGTCGGGCCCCGCCATATGAGCGCGGCTGGCGAGATGAACTATCGCGCCGGCGCCGGCAAGCAAGGGCGCCCAATCGCTCCGTGCCGTCAGTGTGCCGAGTTGGCGGTTCTCGATACCGGCAGGAAAGGTCACGGCGCTTCGTGTCACGGCGTGCACCGCGAATCCGTGCGCCGCGAGACGCAAGGCCAGCGCCCGGCCGATGAATCCGCCGGCGCCGAGAATGACGACCGGCTGCTGTGCGCTCATCGCGGCTTCTCCCTCATTCGAACCATACGCGGATTGCGCGTTCCCTTGCTATGATGGGCCGGCGAGGATGCGATGAAACGATGCCTGCGCTGGGGAGCGAGTTTGGCCGTGCTGCTGCTGGTGGCCTATGGCGCCGCTTTCGCGGTGCTGGGGCGGCCCCTCGCCGCCGACCATTATCATGTGGTCGAAGGCGACACCCTGGCATTGACCCGTGCGCATTGCCGGCTAAGCCGCATCGGGCTGCGCTGTCCCGCTCAACCGCTGCGGCTTTATGGCGTCGATGCCTTCGAAAGCAATCAGACCTGCCGCGATGCCGAAGGCAAGGTCTGGCCCTGCGGTCCGGTCGCCACCGCGCGACTGGCCGAGCTGGTCAACACCACCGATTTTTCCTGCCACGTCGATCCGGAATTCGTCGATCGCCACTCGCGCGAATTCTCGTTCTGCAGCGCGAACGGGCGCGATGTCGGCGCCTTGCTGGTGTCCGAGGGCCTGGCCTTCGCCTATGGTCGCGGCGCGCAATATCTGCCGCTCGAGGCCGCGGCGAAGGCGGCCATGCGCGGCGCCTGGGCGGGCGATTTTGTGCGCCCGCAATATTTCCGCCAAGGCGCGAATTAAGCCGCGCGGCGCGCGAGCCAGACCAGCATCAGCGCGCTGACGACAACCCCGATCGCCAATCCGACCCAAGGCTGAACCACCGCGATCAGCGCCGCTCCGATCAGCGCCGCATCGCCCAGCGTGATCCCGCGGGCCACATCGGCGTGGTTGCCGTCGCGCGCGGCGGCGCGCTGATAGAAATGCGTGCGATGGGCCTGCCAGAACCGCTCGCGGCGGGCGATGCGGCGGAGCAGGGTCAATGTCGCGTCGGCCAGGTAATAGAGCGGCAGGATGAGCGCCGGCGCCCAGTATCCCCGCGCCGCAAGGCCGAGCAGCAGCCAACCCATGACGAAGCCCAAGGGCACGCTGCCGGCATCGCCGAGGAAAAGCTTCGCCTGGTGCCAGTTCCAGCGCAGGAATCCCGCCGCCGCCGCCGCCGCGATCAGTGCCAGAACCACCGTGCCGTCCGCCGCGGAACCGGCCAGCGCCACCACGGCGGCGATGCCCAAGCCGAGACCCAGCGTTTCCACGACGGTAATGCCGTCGATACCGTCCATGAAATTGTAGAGGTTGATGAACCAGACCCAGAGCAGTGCCGATGCTGCGCGATCGAGCAGCGGCGGCAAGTATCCCTGGAACACCGCTCCACCCGGCAACCAATGGAGACCGATGATCGCCGCGCCGAAATGTGCGCCCAGGCGCACGAGCGCCGGCAGGCTTTGGATGTCGTCGCGGAAGGAGAACAGCATGAGGGCGAGAGCGATCACCGCGATGACCGCGGCCTGCGAGGGTGCCCGGTCCAATCGTCCGGCGATGATCCAGCCGGCCGCCAAGACCGGAATCACGGCGAGGCCGCCGCCGCGTGGCACCGCGATCTGGTGGGAAGAGCGTGATCCTGGCCGGTCGAGCACGCGGCGCCGCAGCCAAGGCAGCACCGCCGCGGTCAGCGCGGCACTGCCGGCCAGAACCGCCACAATCAGCAGGACCGCCCAGACCTCATTCGACGCCATGCGCTCGCCTTTAAAGCATCGACCGCGAGCTTGATAGGCCGCCGCGACGCCTGGCGCAACGGCGCCGCGATTAGCCTAGCAGGCGATCTGCGAACCGGCGCAGAGCCGCGCCTTCAAATCCTGCAGCTCGCCCTTATGGCGCTTCAATTTCGCCCATTCGGCCGAGCCGGGCTTGGCGCCGCTATAGACCTGCACCAGATCGAGTGCTTCGCCGAGAAGCGAGTTGAGCGTCTCGGGCGAGAGATTCTTTAGGATCGCTTCGTACTGCGCGATCGCCTGTGCCGACAGGCCGGGAGCCGGGGTGTTTTGTTCACTCGCGGCGTGAGAGATGCCGTGACTGATCAAGATGGGCACTGCCAACAGCAGCGACCCGTAAAGGGGAAGTCGCATCGCTTATTCCTCCGAGCTTTTACAGCCGAACCCTTCGCGGGAGTCCGGTCGTGCCCGCCGGATCGGCCACGCGTCGCCGCCCGCTGGAAGTGGGCGCAAGCCGGGTATGGCGGAAAAACCGGCGCAGGCGCAGAGCAGAATCGATCGGGCAGTTGAATCATGGTTTGCGGACCATTTGGGACACACCATGCGTCCGCACCCGACAATTCAAGCTCCGTGCCGAGCGAGGGTTTCCGCGGCAGAGGACGCTGCAGTCGCGGGGGAAAGCGCGTCTTGTAAAGACGGCCGAGGGCGCGCTTTAACGACGATGCGGTGAATCCAGGCGCGCAAAAGAAAACGCGCCGAAATCATCGGCGCGTTTTGAATTGATCTCGACGCGTGAGTGCCGCGTCAGGTTAACGCCAGCGGTGATAACCACCATAGCCGCCGAAGCCGACGCCGACCGCGACGGGCGGTCCGGCGTAATACGGCGCGTAGCCGTAGCCGTAAGCCGGCGCGTAGTAGCCCGGCGCATAGCCGCTGTAATAGGGAGCCGGCGGGGGCGGGCCGTAATAGCAGGCACTCAAGCCGATCGCGAGCACGCCCAGCAGAGCACCGCGCACCATCAACGTCACGCTTTTGCGTTTGGTCATCGGACGCTCCTAGTAGTTCGGGTAATAGGGGTTGTAGCCATAGACGGGCTGGCTATAGACCGGCGGCGGCGCGTAGCTATAAGGAGGCGGGCTGTAGACTATCGGCGGCGGCGCGTAATAAGGAGACGCGTAAGGATAGTAGCCCGGCCCGTAGCCGTAATAACCCGGGCCGACGCCGACACGCACAAAGACGCGCGCCTCGACGGGGGCGGCGGCGCCAAACGCCGCGACACCCGCGACCGCCGCGGCAAGGCTCAAGGCCAGATATCGATTTTTCATGTTCCCACTCCACCGCGCAGGGCCGGAACTCCAGCCGATCAATCCAATTAATGAATATATGGTGTGTCGGTTCGCTATATCCCTGCCGATCACGGAAATGCCGCAGGAGTGTATGCGCCTCGAAAACAACGTAATTCGGCCCGCCGCGAAGGGCGAGGCTGGTGCCGGGTGAGAGGATTGAACTCCCGACCTTCGGTTTACAAAACCGCTGCTCTACCGCTGAGCTAACCCGGCGAGGCTAGGCAGGACTGTCGCTTCATAGCGCCACCCCTTTGGCCCGGCAATCAGATAGTGGGGCTAGCGAGTTGTGGGACGAGTCGCCGGATGCGACAGGGCATAAAGTGCCACCGCGGCGGCGTTGGAGACGTTGAGCGAGACAAAGCCACCGCGGATCGGCACGCGACTGAGAAAATCGCAATGCTCGCGGGTCAGCCGGCGCAAGCCCTCGCCCTCGCCGCCGAGCACCAATGCGATGCGCGATGGCAGATCGAGCTCGTCCAGGCTCTGATCGGCGTCCTCGGCGAGGCCAAGGCACCAGAAGCCGCCCTGCTTGATGTGCTCGAGCGCGCGGGCAAGATTGCTCACCCGCAGCAGCGGCACCAATTCCAGGGCACCCGAGGCGGCCTTGGCGAGGGCGCCGGTGACCGGAGCGGCACCGTGCTCCGGCACGATGACGGCGAGCGCTGCAAAGGCGGCGGCCGAGCGCAGGATAGCGCCGACATTATGCGGATCGGTCACCTGATCGAGCACGATGAGGATCTGCCGCTCGGCTGGCGCGTCCTTGCCGAGCGCGGCGAGGAAGGTTTCGAGATCGAGGCCGGGCAGGGCATCGGTCGCGATCGCCAGCCCCTGATGCACCGCGCCCGGCGGCAGCAGCTTTTCCAGCGAGTGGCGATCCATGGTCTCGAGCCCGGATTGGGGCATCGATGCCCGCGCCGAGGCGAGCAGCGCGCGCGCCTCGGATTCGGTCTCGCGCAGCGCCACCAGGCGACGGCAGCGTCGTGCCGGGTTGGCGAGTGCGGCTTCGACCGCGTGGCGTCCGTAGATCCAGGGCACGCCGGCCGGGGCGGCTTTGGCGCGGACCCTAACGTCGGGGGCTCGGGTGGCGGGTCTATCGGCATGAACGCGCGGCGCGCGGCGGTGCATTGGATTGATCCTATGAAAGACTCGCGCGACGCGCTGAGGCGGCGATTGTAGCTCGTGCCGGGACCTACGCAAACCGGCGCCAAAGCCCCGGAATTGTTGACAAACCCTAAGGAAACCCCGTAAGACCCGCGCGCGCTGCTACCCGCGATCGCGGAGGGGTTGCGGAGCGGTCAAACGCAGCAGACTGTAAATCTGCCCTCTTCGGAGTTCGGTGGTTCGAATCCACCCCCCTCCACCATCGCTCCGGTGGGTTCGAGTGCCGGGATCGAAGAGCAGGCGGCGACGAGGCGGGTGTAGCTCAATGGTAGAGCTCCAGCCTTCCAAGCTGGCTACGTGGGTTCGATTCCCATCACCCGCTCCAGCCGCATCGGTGTCGACGCTTCGGTCAGTAACGCCAACCACAAGGAAGCCTGGGACATGTCGAAAGCTAAATTCGAGCGGAACAAGCCGCATTGCAATATTGGAACGATCGGGCATGTCGATCATGGGAAGACGTCGCTGACGGCGGCGATCACGAAGGTCTTGGCGGAGACGGGTGG
>Ga0182015_10000681_pt1 | contig 47897 bp, 46 predicted proteins | sample 712P3MmetaG_FD_120478 | JGI IMG/M metagenome (GOLD analysis project Ga0182015, IMG submission 120478) | Permafrost microbial communities from Stordalen Mire, Sweden - 712P3M metaG | ecosystem: Environmental > Terrestrial > Soil > Wetlands > Permafrost | place: Sweden: Stordalen | collected...
CGACGCTGTACGGCCTGCTCGAAGGCCTCAACCTCGAACAAGCGTCCTAAGCAGCACTCGCATTCCGCGCTCTGCCCTGTCTTGCTGGTGCTGACCCCCCGTCGCTTTGGCTAGTCATGCCTAGGCCTCGACCGATTCGGGATATTTCGATTTGGCGCAGCAATTGCCGGACCAAGGCAGTCTCAATGGCGCCGCGATCCAGCTGCGCAATGCGGCGCGCCGCGAGCCGCAAAACGCCGACATACATCTGCGCCTAGCGGCACTCTATCTGCGGATCGGCTAATATCCCGGCCGCCGAGACCGAGGCGCGCAGCGCCAAATCGGCCGACGCGCGTGGCACCGCTACTGGCGGAAAGTCTGCTGCGCGGCAGGAAGTTCGGCCAAGTGCTGAAGGAAATCCCCGAGGGCAGCGGTCGGCAGCGGCCGAAAGCGCCGTGTGCTTGGCGCGCGGCATGGCCTATCTCGGCCCGCCCAAGACAAAGGACGCCGAACCGCTGATCGACCAGGCCGAGCAGCTTGACCCGCGCGCAATCAGTCCGAAGCTGGGTGTCGTACGCTTGCCACAAATGCAGAATTCGCCCGCCGCGACAGAAGCCAAGGTGGATGGGGCGCCGGCACTCGACTAGTAGGACAACCGCGCGCTCATCATGAAGGCAGAGATGTCGTTGCGGGACGGGCTGATGATGATGCTCGCCTCTCAGCGCAAGCGCACTTGGTCCAACTGCGCTACGCCTAAGCGGCGGACCCTTCGTCGAGATTGCGGAAATCGCGCGCCGGTCCCAGCGGCACGATGCCGGTCGGGTTGATGGTGGGGTGGCTGCCGTAGTAATGCAGCTTATAGGCCGAGAAATCGCAAGTTTCGGCAACGCCCGGCATCGCGTAGAGCGCCCGGGCATAGGCGGCGATCGCCGGATATTCGTAGACATGTCGTAGATTGCATTTGAAATGGCCGTAGTAAACGTCATCGAAGCGCGCCAGCGTCGGGAACAGCCGCCAATCAGCTTCGGTCAGCCGATCGCCTGCGAGAAAACGCCTTCCCGCTAGTAGCGTCTCGAGCCAATCGAGTGTCTCGAACACCGCACGGCACGCCGTCTCATAGGCATCTTGCGTGGTGGCGAAACCGGCGCGGTAGACGCCGTTGTTGAGCCCCTCATAGACGCGTCGATTGACCGCGTCGATCTCAGCGGCGAGATCCTTCGGATAATAATCGGTCCGCTCATCAGTGAAATCCCGGAATTCGCTATTGAAGATGCGGATGATCTCGGCGGATTCATTGCTGACGATCGTGCCGGTCGCCTTGTCCCACAGCACCGGCACGCTAGCGCGGCCGGTGTATTTTGGATCGGCGCGCCGGTAGACCTCGTGCATAAAGCGGGCGCCGGTCAGCGGATCGGGATTGCGGAAGCGCCAGCCGCCTTCGAGCATCAACGGCTCGACCAAGCTCATCGAGACGACACCTTCGAGCTTTTTCAGCACGCGAAAGATCATCGTCCGGTGGCACCAGGGGCAAGGCGGTGCCAAATAGAGGTGATAGCGCCCGGATGCCGCCGGAAAGCCCGAGCTGCCGTCGGCCGTCACGAATTTGCGGAAGCCCGAGCTGGGCCGCACGAAATTCCCGCCACTGCGCTTGGTGTCGTACCAATCCTCGCGCCATTCGCCTTCGACCAGAAGTCCCATTGCTTACACATACCTCGCTGGCGCGATGATTAGCCTCGACAAATTAATTGTAACGCTGCCACCGCGACTATGTTAAATATCTGCCTCTATTATAGGCAGCGATGCCTCCGATGCCCGGGAAATCTAAACAAACCGGGCCCCTTGGCGAGGCTTCACCGCCAGACCGGCGTACTCAAGCGACGGTCCAATCGGGAGGAGATCGCTATGTTCACACAAATCATCGATCCCACTGGGAATCTATTCGTCACCTGGCTGGTGGCATTGATTCCGGTGGTCCTGCTTCTGTTCATGCTCGCGATCCTGCGTTGGACGGCGTGGCTTGCCGTGCTGATCGGCTCGATCGTCACCTTGGTGCTCGCCCTCTGGGTCTGGCAGATGCCGTTCGACGACGGGTTGCGCGCCTATGCCTACGGCTCCGCGACCGGCGTGTGGAACGTCGACTGGATTACCTTCTGGGGCGTGATGCTGTTCAACACCATGGTCACCACCGGCGCCTTCGATAAGCTGCGCCGCTGGCTGATCGCGAAGGGGACCCAAGACGTCCGCGTGCAGACCATTCTCTTCGCCTGGGCCTTCGGCGCGCTGCTCGAAGGGCTGGTCGGCTTCGGCTATCCCTGGGCTTTCGTCGCACCCATCCTAATCGCGATCGGCATTCCCGATCTCGACGCCATTCGCGTCGCAGCGATCGCCAACAACGCGCCGGTCTCCTACGGTGCCTTAGGTGCGCCGATCATCGCACTGGCGACGGTTACCGCCGGCACCCTCGGACTACCCTTCCTGGATCTGCTGCATCTCTATTCCGCTTCGGTCGGCAAGATTGTCGCGATCCTGGCCATATTGCCGCCCTGGATCCTGCTCTACCTGGTTTCCGGCAGGAAGGGCATGTGGTCGGCGTGGCCCTTGGCCATCGTCGGCTCGCTCGGTTACATCGCCGGCCAACTTCCGGTCGCCATCTATCTCGGTCCCTATTTGCCCGATGTCGCCGGCTCGATCGTCTGCTTCATCTGCATACTCCTCCTCTTGAAGGTGTGGCGGCCGGCGCAAGTGCTGGCTTACGGCGGCAAGCCGGTGTCCGGCGCACAAAGTACGGCGCATCACGGCATGTCGGGCGGCGAAATCTTCTCGGCGTGGCTACCGATCATCGTACTGGTCGTCATCGTCGTGCTGTGGACCGGTCCCTGGTCGAAATTGCCCTCGATCGTGCTGCTCCACTACGCAGTGGGGGCCGCGTCTTCGATCACCCCGGGCGCGACGATCGGCGCGGTGTTCAACTGGACACCGTTCGTCGGCGGCTCGGCCATTCTGACGTCCTGGATTGTCGTCGCGATCCTGTCTCGCCTGAGCGGCAAGCAGATCGCCGAGATCTTTGCCAAGACATGGTCGCAGATGTGGGGCGCCTGCCTCGTCGGCGTGTTCATCTTCGGCCTCGCCTATGTCTACAATTACTCGGGCATGGCGGGATCTCTGGCCAGCGCCTTCTCCAAGCTCGGCGTCGCCTTTATCATCATTGCTCCGGTGCTGGGCTTCATCGGCGTGGCGCTGTCGGGCAGCAATACCTCGACCAACGCCATGTTCGGCACCTTCCAAGCACTTGTCGGTAAGCTGCTTGGCTTTCCGGTGCTCCTGCTACCGACCTTGAACTCGGTCGGCGCCGAGATCGGCAAGCCGATCGCGCCGCAGACCGCGAGCGTCGGCGTCTCCACGACGCGTTTCGTGCGCAATGAAGGCGCCGTCATCCGCCACAATTTCGGCTGGTGCTTGGTGCTGCTGGCCTATCTCGTGGTGATCGGCGTCGCCTGCTATCTCTTCTTCCCGAGCATCGCCGTCATCTAAGCATCCACAACGGCAAGGGCGCGCCCAAGCGGGCGCGCCCTTTTCTTTTGCCGCAAAAGATAAAGCGCCGCCGGTTGCCCGGCGGCGCTTGTCGTCTTAAACCCGCGATGGGCTAGAAGGAGAAGATCGCGTCGAGCGCGAGCGTCACCTGGCTGGTCTTGGTGCCGACACCAGCCCCGTTCACGTCGAACGGCTTTTGCTTGCCGCCGCCGATGATCGAATCGAAGCGCGCTTCGGGGCGGATGACCAGGCCGAGCGTGCCCGGGAACTCGATGGGCGGCGTATAGCTGGCGCCGACCGTCAACTCGCCATAGAGCAGGTTGTAGGCCCCGCCGACCGTGCCGGTGCTGCCCGTGCCGCAATAGCTCTGGTTGCCGACTGGGTTCTTCGTGTTTTCGTTGCTGAACGAGATGCCACGTTCGCCGTCAATCGCGTCTTCCGAACCCGGAGCGGTGCAGACGAAGCCACCGAAGCCGTTCTTCGCTTGATCGGCGAAAGCCTCGGCGCGACCGGTAAAGGACCACTGATCGCTCATTTTGAAAGTCAAGTACTGCGCGGCGCCGCCGGCGGTGACGTTATAGGCGTCGTCGTGGACCATGTTCAATTCGGTGACCGAGGTCAGGCTATCGCTGATCTTGTAGGTGATGACGCCGTCATAATATTCACGCAGCTTGCTGTTGACGTTGAAGTGCGCGCCATTGACGGTCGAGCCCGTCGGGTTTTCTGCGCCGAGATGGGCCAACCCGATGACGGTCAAATTGCCGTCGAGGAGATTGTTGAGACCGAAGCCGATGATGCCCTTGCCGACGCTGGCGTTGTTGACGCCTTTCGAGCCCAGCGAATCATTGACGCCGGTGTCCCAGCCCAGCCAGAGATCGACGGTATCAGTCAGATGGTTGGTGGTGAGGACGCCGGTGTGCTTATAGGGCAGCCCGTACTGGAAGATGTAGGAGTGCGAGTAGAGCGGATTGCCGGTGGCGTCGATGACCTCGAAGCCGAGCGGGGTCGGATATTGGCCGATTTTCCAATCGGTGCCGCCGACCCAGGCCGGCACGGGCGTGTGCATCTGCCCGTCGAGCTCGACGATGTCCCACTGATAGGGGCTGTTGGTCGCGCGGTCGAGTTCGTTGAAGTAGTGAGTATAGCGCGCGTCCGTGCCGTACATGCCGGTGAACTTGAAGCCGGTCTGGAAGTCGGAAACCGTCGAATCCAGATCGTGCTCGACGTTGATCATCGCCTGGTTCATGCGGAACGAATTGCTGCTATCCGTGAAGGCCTGTCCGAAATTTAGGTTGTTATTCGGGCTGTCCGGATTGAACGAGCTACCGACCTCGACATGGCCGGAGAACATGATGCCGCCGAAGACGGGATCGACCCAGATCGGATGCGCCGGCGGAGCGGCCGGAGGCGCGGGCGGTGCGGGTGGCGCCGGCGGCTCTGGGGCCGGATATTGGGCCCAGGCGGTGCTTGAAGCACCGATAAGAGCGGCGGCCGCGGCGAAAGTGACGATGGATCGCAAAGACATGGTTTCTTACCCCCTCATTCGAGAAGACCAACATGGCCTAGCCGCTTCGATGACACCATAGGTTAGATGCCAAATTTCTAGGCGGCGCTGCCTAGTTACACAACAATCGCGGCGGCCGGAACCGAGGCCGAACCGCCAATTGGCGTAACCTCGTTCGCAATATTGCAAATTCTTTGCCAAGGCGGCGACAACGATAATCAAAATCGCCAGGGATTCTGGGGGGTCCAGCGGTCGTTAGCCGGCGCTACCAATTCGAGCGTGCTTTCGCGGATGGCCGCGCTGATCTAACATGCTCGAAATTACCGGCGAGGCACGTGCCTGTGCCGATTGCGGAATTTCAACAACTGCGACATTTGGGAGACAGTATGAAGAAGCTGCTCATCGGCATCGCAATCCTCGTCGTTGTGATCGTGGTGGCGGCCTTCGCCGCGCCCTTCTTCATTCCGACCGACAGCTACAAGGCCGAGTTAATCGCCAAGGTCAAAACCGCAACCGGCCGCGATCTGCGCATCGATGGCCCGCTGAGCTTTGCGCTGCTGCCGCAGATCGCGCTGTCGGCGCAGAACGTCAGTTTCGCCAACGCGCCCGACGGCACTGCCAAGAACATGGCGCAGCTGCAGGCGCTCGACGTCCGCCTGAAGCTGCTGCCCCTGCTCACCGGCACGGTGGCGATCGACAGCTTCGTGCTGACCAATCCGGTGATCGCGCTCGAGGTGGACAAGAGCGGCCGACCCAATTGGCAGTTCGAGCCCGAGGCCAGCGCCAAGCCCGAAGCGGCAGCGACCCCCGCCCCCGCGACCGAAAAGAGCGGCAGCAGCATGTCCACCCTTGCCTCGCTGCGAATCGGCGGGCTGAAGCTGGTGAATGGCGATGTGACCTATGTCGATTCGCGCACCGGCGAGCGCCGCGAGGCGAGCGCCATCAACATGACGCTGTCGATGGCCGATCTCGAGAGCTCGATGACGGCGGACGGCTCAGCGATGTGGAACGGCGAGAAGGTCAGCCTGACCTATACCGTCGACCGCCCCGGCGCGTTCGAGGGCGGCGCTGCGTCCAAGATCGCGCTCAAGATCGTATCCAACCCGATCAATCTCGATTTCTCCGGCAGCGGCGTCGGCGCGCCCGAGCTGAAGGTGTCGGGCGACGTGTCGCTGACGACGCCATCCGTGCGCAACCTCGCCAAATGGGCCGGCACGCCGCTGGCCTCGACCGGCAGCGGATTGGGGCCGTTATCGATCAAGGGCAAGCTCGACGTCGCGGGCGACAAATACGCCTTCGAGAACGCCGCAGTGTCCTTGGATTCGATCAAGGGCAGCGGCGTGGTCGAGATCGATACCGGCCGCGCCCGCCCGTACATCAAGGGCAGCCTCAACGTCGATACGCTCGACCTCAACCCCTATCTCTCGGCGACCACGGGCACGTCGACCTCGTCGACGCCATCGGGCGGTGGCAGCGCCGGCGGCGCCGCGGCGGCGCCCGAGCAGGGCTGGAGCAACGAGCCGATCGACGTAGCGCCGCTCAAGCTCGTCGACATGGATTTCGATCTGGGGGCGCAAGCGATCCATTACCGCAAGATCCAGGTCGGCAAGAGCGCGCTCCAGCTCCAGATCAAGGACGGCAAGCTCACCGCCAATCTCAACGATCTGGAACTTTACCAAGGCAAGGGCAAAGGCGAGGTCACGGTGGACGGCTCGGGCGCCGTGCCGGCGATCACCGAGAATCTGACGGTGTCGGGCATCGACCTGCTGCCCTTCCTGCGCGACGCGGGAAATTTCACCACCCTCTCGGGCACCGGCAGCATCGAGATGACCGGGATCAACGGGCACGGCAAGAGCCAGCGCGAGATCATCGGCTCGCTCGGCGGCAAGGGCACGATCCATGTCGACAAGGGCTCGATCAAGGGCGTCAATCTGCTCGGCATGGTGAAGAATGCGGGTTCGGCGCTGACCGGCGGCTTGCTCGGTAGCGGACAGGAGACGCAGTTCACCACGCTTAACGCGACCTATGTCATCACCAACGGCATCCTGAAAAACGACGATCTGCAGGTCGCCATACCCGATCTGCCGATGAGCGGTGCCGGCACGGTCGATCTGCCGGCGCGGCATGTCGATTACCACCTGACCCCCAAGGTCGCCGGCTTAAGCGTGCCGATCGCCATCACCGGGCCGTGGGACGATCTCTCCTATCGTCCCGATCTGGCCGCGCTGGCGAAGGATCCGGGAAAGCTGCTGCAGGGCGTGGTCAAGACGCCGGCCGGCGCCGGCAACGTGCTGCAGGGCCTGTTCGGCGGGAAGAAATAAATCGAGATCGTGATGCCGTCAGTTGAACTCCGGACATGATCGGCGCCGGCGGCATCATCGTCGCGACATCGATTCCGCCAAAGTTGTCGCGGATGGACGGCTCGAAGCCGATTGCGCACGCCTACCAGAAGCTGTGCATTCGATCCTGCCTCGAGAGCGGCTTTCGCGTGCTGTCAATCAACGATCCGGAGGAAATTTGCCTTTTGGCACCAGAATATCCGGAGGTGACCTTCATCCCCACCAATCGTAATGCGAGCAAGATTTCCGGGCGCAAGACGCCCTATATCGCTGACCTACTTACCGCACTTGCCGCAGCACCCGAAGATATTGTCGGTATCGTCAACAGCGATCTGATCTTCGAGCCGGGGCCGGACTGGCGACATATCTTGCCGCAAGCGGTGAAGCAGGCGGTTGTGGTCGGCCAGCGGAACGACACGGTGTCGCTGTTCGGCGCCATACCCAAAAAATACTTTTGGGGCTTCGACTATTTTTTCTTCGAAAAGGGGAGGATCGGCCAACTCATCGACTCATCTCTGCCATTCGCGATGGGTTTGCCCTGGTGGGATTACTGGTTGCCGATTGCACTCGCATTCCAGGGCTGCGATATCCGCCGTCTCGAGCGTCCCGCGATCATTCACCTCGATCATGGCAAGGGATTCAAGAAACCATCACTCCGTTCCATGGCGCAATATTTCATCAGATTCGTAATCCAGTCGGCTGACCGCGATCCAGCCGCGGTTCCGGCGCGGCTCCATGCCCTGGTCACGGAATGCCGCAAGGTCCCGGATACAGCGGCACTCGAAAATGGCACGTTCGACAAGCAGATCGATGATGTTGCCCGGCTTTGCGCCAAGGAGCTGCAAGCGAAGAATTTGAAGGCCGCTGAGTCGGTTGACTCTGATCGCGTCATCCAAGACGTTCAGCTGGAATCCGGCGACCTCACGCCACGAAGAATTTTTCAACGCTTTCGCGACCAGCTGCACGCTGGAGAAGTACGTTCGAATGCCTTCGCCTTGTCGAAGCAGGGACGGCTGTCGGAAGCCGAACGGCTTTACCGCACCGTCCTCGAATCTGTCCCGGACGACGTCGATTCACTGTGCAATCTGGGCGCGATTCTGAATCAGCAGGGCCGCTTCCAAGATGCAGCCGCGCTGCTTCGCAAGGCAGTCGCTCTGCGCCCCAGCGTACCGCTGTCGCAAATCCTGCTGGGAAACGCACTGGCTGCCTTGAGTCAACATGACGAGGCCATCGCCTGCTTCGAGCGAGCCGTCGCCATCGATTCGGATTTCGAAGACCACGATCATTTCGCCTTGGCTCACTATAACCTTGCCGGCTTACTTAATTCGCGCGGCCGCTACACCGAAGCGTTGACGCAGCTCAAACGCGCCCTGTCATACAAGCCCGATTATCCACCAGCGACGACCGCCTATCAGCAACTCAGCCGGGCACTTAGCGAAGCAAAGCTCCGACCGGGCTGATGCGTTAGATGACACTGTCCCTTCCGCCAATCCTTCTCGGTGAATTGAATCTTGCGGCCCTCGGCGAGCTGATCGGCGTTGCAGCAACCGTCGTGCTGGATATAGGCGCCAATGACGGTCTTCACACGCAGAAGTTCCTTGAGCTATTCCCGAGCGCGCGAATCCATGCGTTCGAGCCCGACGCGCGAGCCGCCCTGCAGTTCAAGATGAACGTCGCGGACCCGCGCGCGCCTCTATACGAGACTGCAATCGGCCCCCATGACGGCATCGCCGAATTTCACGTCAGCAGCGGCCTGTGGCCTAACGCACCAACGGCGACCAAAACTCGCTACGCGGATGGCTGGGATCAATCGGGGTCCTTGCGAGCCCCAAAAACGCATAAGCAAGTTTGGCCATGGTGCAAGTTTGAGTCGACGATTCAGGTGCCGGTAACACGGCTCGATAGCTGGGCCGCCGCGCAGAATATCGGTCAGGTCGATCTTATCTGGGCGGATGTGCAAGGGGCAGAACGTGATCTGATTGCCGGCGGCGGCAAGACACTATCGCGAACGCGCTATCTTTATACCGAATACAGCAACGATGAATGGTACGAAGGTCAGGCCAATTTGCTGGAAATCATAGAAATGCTGCCCCTCTTTCGCGTCATTCATCGCTTCGCGACTGACGTCCTTTTGAAAAACACCAGTTTCAATTAGCAGCGCATCGCATCCATTCATCATCCGGGGTTCTTCGCGATAACATTGAGGCTGATGAGGGTAGTGCCGCCGAATTTCAAACGGCTAGTATCGTCGAAAAGACCGAGGTCCGGCACGCGAACGATGTCCATGAAACCCGCTTCGTGAAGGAACGATCCCAGGAAATCCCAAGTCAGGCCGACATAATGAAAATCGTGCTGATCGTGCTGGCCGCCGAACATCATGCGCATGACACCGAAACGATCGTCCGGCGTCAGCGTGGGATAGAGAAAAATTCGGCATAGAATATCAAGGTCCGGCACGCTGATCATGACAGTGCCGCCCGGCATCAAGACCCGCCGCCATTCTTTCAGTGTTTTCATCAACTCGAAATTGTACGGAATATGCTCGAGCACGTGGCTCGCATAAATCGTGTCAATCGAACCATCGGAAAACTGCGAGAGATTTCTGCAGTCGCCGACGAAGTCAACCTCGGGGCCCGGCGTGATATCGAGGGTCTTCCAGCCTTCGGCGCGTTTGCGCGTACCAATATGAAGTTTCATTCTCGACGCCCCTTAACGCCCCGTCACGGTTTTGCTGTACCAATCGAGAATATGCTCTCCCGACCAGAAGGCGACGCCCGAATGGCCGCTCGCATATTCCAGAAAAGCTTCGAGATACTTGATCCGGTGCGGCACGCCGCTAATGTACGGGTGGATCGCGAAACAAAGAATCTTCGCGCGCTCGGCGCCTTCGCGGTAGAGCCGGTCGAACTGGTCGCAGGCGCGCTTCAGGAAAATATCGGCATGGTGATGCTGCACCACCATTATCGGAATGTCGTTGAGCTCCACGGTATAGGGCAGCGTCGTGAGCGGTCCATGCTTCGTCGCAATAACCGTCGGCTCGTCGTCATATACCCAGTCGCCGATGTATTTGACGCCGGCCTCGGCAAGCAGGTCGGGCGTATCATAAGTCTGGGTCAGGCCAGGACCGAGCCAGCCGACCGGTCGCTTGCCGGTGAACCCGGCGATCGTGTCGAGCGAGCGGTGGATGGTCGCGCGCTGATCGTCGAGCTGATGGATGGGGCCTTGCACATAACTATGACCCATGAACTCCCAATTTCGCCCGCGCGCCGCCGCCGCCACGCGCGGGTAGACCTCAACCACATTGGCGTTCAAGGCCAGCGTCACCTCGGCCTTGTATTTGTCGAAGACATCGAAGAAGCGCCACACCCCGACGCGCATCCCATATTCGTGCCAGCTCCAATTCGGTACGTCGGGCAACAGCGGCACGCCGGTCGGTGCCGGAAGGATCTGCCGCGCCATTGGCTTTTCGATCTCCCAGACCTCAAGATTGACCACCGGCCAGAGGATGAGACGGAGCCCATGTGGCAGTGTCAGCTTCGAGCGATCGACGATCGCGGAATAGGGCGCACGCTCGCGCGGTTTCATGGGTGGGCTCCCTTCGGCCTGCAGCATAATCGAGTGACGCGTCGATGAGCAGCGCCGATTCCACCGAGCCGTTGCTCGCGGCGCTGCTGCGGGAAGGTCAGCAGCACCACGCCGCCGGCCGGCTGCGCGAGGCGCAAGACGCCTATCGCCGGGCGCTGGCGATCGATCCCGGACATCCCGAAACGTTGGCGGTGACCGGCATCCTCGCAGGGCAAGCCGGTAAATTCGACGTTGCGGTCGCGCTGCTGTCGCGGGCGCTGAAGCGCGACCCGCGCAACGCTCAGATTCATCACAATCTCGGCGAAACCTATCGGCAATTAGAGGATTTCCCGAACGCGCAAGCCTCGCTGCGGCGCGCCATCGAGCTCAATCGGGATCATTACGACGCCTATCAGAGCCTGGCCGATCTGCTGCTATCGGAATCGGCACGGCAGCAGGCGGCGGGCCACGCCGCCGCCGCGCACGATCTCAAGCTAGCAGCATCGCGTCAACTTTCAACGGTCGGCACGCGACTGTTGCGGAAAAAATTCCATGCGGCGGCGGCGGAGAAATTCAGGGCCGCCCTGGAACTCGATCCGAGCAATGCCGTCATCTCGCGCGGCCTCGCGCATGCCTTGCATTTTCAGCCGTCGAATGCGGTCGCCGCGTTGGAGCGGGCGATCGCGCTGGCGCCGCAGCATGCCTGGGCCTACGGACAGCTCGGCAATGCGTTGGTGACTCTGGGGCGCCCGCTCGACGCCGAAAAAATCTACCGCCAGGGACTCAGCATCGCGCCCGACGACCTTATCTGCCGGCAAGGCATGGTCTGGCTGACACTCGTCCTGTCGCTTTACTGGCCGGAGACGACCGCCGCGCAAATCTTCGAGACCCACCGCCGCTGGGGCGAAGCGACGGTGGCGGCACAGACCGCGGCGGTGATTCCGGCCTTCGCCAATACGCGCGATCCGGATCGGCGGCTGAGGGTCGGCTATGTCTCGCCCGATCTGAAACGTCACTCAGTTGCTTATTTCTTCGAGCCCTTGCTGGCGGCGCATGATCCGGTCGCGGTCGAAACGTTTTGCTATTCCGGCATCGAGCCGAATAACGAGGATGCGGTCACCACGCGCCTCAAAGGTCTGGCGCATCATTGGTTCTCGACCGTCGGAATCGATGACCAGGCCTTGCGTCACCAGATCCGCAAGGATCGCATCGATATTCTGATCGACCTCACCGGCCATTTCGCGCTCAATCGGCTGACCGCCTTCGCGGCAAAGCCGGCGCCAGTGACGGCAAGCTGGCTCGGCTACCCCGCGACAACCGGCCTTGCGACCATGGATTGGCGCATCACCGACGCGATCGCCGATCCGCCTGGCGCCGAGGATTTTCATACCGAAAAGCTGATGCGGTTGCCGGAGGGATTTCTCTGCTACCGCCCGCCGGAGGGGGTGCCCGAATTGGCGCCCCTCCCCGCCCTAACGAAGGGCCATGTCACCTTCGGCTCCTTCAACAACAATCTGAAGCTCAACGGTGCCGTCGCGCGCAGCTGGGCAGCGATCCTGCGCGCTGTTCCGCGTTCTCGTCTGCTGCTCAAATCCGCCATGGGCAAGGACCCCGCCGTGCAGGAACGCCAGATCGACATGTTGCGCATCGCCGGGGCGGATCCGAGCCGCATCGAGATCGTCGGCTGGCAGAACGAAACCGACCGCCATTTCGGCGCCTATGCCGCGATGGACGTGGCGCTCGATCCGTTTCCCTATAACGGCACCACGACGACCTGCGAGGCGCTGTGGATGGGGGTGCCGGTGGTGGCCTTGATCGGCAACCGCCATGCGTCTCGCGTGGGGCTCGATCTGCTGACACGGGTCGGCTTGCCCGAACTCGCGTCACCCGATGCCGAAAGCTATGTGCGTCGCGCGGCCGGGCTGGCGGGTGATCTGCCGACGCTGTCGAGCCTCCGTCAGGGGCTGCGTGAACGCATGCGCCGCTCGCCGCTTTGCGACGCGACGCGTTTCGGCCGCGATTTCGACGCCGCCTTGCGCCAGATGTGGCGCCAATATTGCGCCGGTGCGGCATGACCACGCTGCGACAGACGCTCGACGAGGCGGTGCAACTTCAAGAAAGCGGCCGGGCCGATGAAGCGGCGGCGCTGTGCCGAGTGATCTTGGCCAAGACGCCCGATCATGCCGAGACCCTTCATCTCGCCGGCGTGCTGGCATATCAGCGCGGCGACATCGATGCGGCGCTGGCTTTCATCGACAAGGCCATCGCGCGCGAACCGGGCGCCGCGAATTTCCATAACAGCCGCGGCCTCGTCCACCGCGCGCAGGGTCGCCTCGGCGAGGCGGCAGCCGCACATCGGCGGGCGCTGGAACTGGCGCCGGATTTTTACGAGGCGGCGAGCAATCTCGGCAACGCGCTGCATCAACAAGGCGAGATTGCCGCCGCCATCGACTGCTATCGTCGCGCGCTGGCTCTGGCGCCGGGCCATGCCGTGCTGAACAGTAATCTTGGCACCGCGCTTTACGATCTGGGCGATCTCACGGGTGCGGAAGACTGCTATCGCCGCGCCATCGCGGCGAATCCTAACTATACGGATGCGCATTTCCATCTCGGCATGGTGCGGCTGCACCGCGGGGACTATGCCGAGGGCTGGCGCGAATACGAGTGGCGCTGGCGCGCGCACACCTTCCGTATCGCGCGGCGGAATTTCGGCGTGCCGCAATGGCGCGGCGAGGATTTGAACGGTGCCCGCATCCTGCTGCATGTCGAACAGGGTTTTGGCGACGCGCTGCAATTCGTCCGCTATGCGCCGCTGGTCGCCGCGCGCGACGGTCGCGTCATCCTCGGCGCGCCCGACCCCTTGCGCCGCCTGTTCGCCGGCATCCTCGGCATCGAGCGAGTGGTCGGCAAATCCGGCGCGACGCCCGATTTCGCCTGGCACGCGCCGCTGATGAGCCTGCCGCTCGCCTTCGGCACCGAGCTGGCGAGCGTACCGGCCGCGATACCCTATCTCGGGGTCGATGCCGCGATCGCCGAGCATTGGCGCGAGCGGATCGGGACCGGCGGCAAGAGCCTTCGCATCGGGCTGGTTTGGGCCGGCCAGCAAAGCTGGAAATCGCACTATGTGCGGGCGTTGCCGGTCGAGGCCCTGGCGCCGCTGGCGGCGGTGCCGGGTGTCGAGTTCTTTTCCCTGCAAAAGAACGCGGCCGCGCCGCTGTCCTGGGCCCGGGATCTAGCGCCCGAACTCGGCGATTTTGCCGACACGGCGGGCGCCATCGGCGCCCTCGATCTCGTCATCACCGTCGATACCGCCGTCGCGCATTTGGCGGGCGCGCTGGGCAAGCCGGTTTGGATCATGCTGCAACGCGTGCCGGATTGGCGCTGGCTCGAAACCCGCGGCGACAGCCCGTGGTATCCAAGCGCCCGGCTTTTCCGCCAGACCGTGGCCGGTGAATGGGCCGGCCCGATCGAGCGGGTTGCCGCCGCCCTGCGGCAATTGCCTAAAACGGGCCCCGGCATGGCAGGCCCAAACAATACACAAAATAAAGTGTAATTCTGCGGGCTAGAGATCGAGGTTTTACCTGTCGCAAAATGTTGCATCGATGCCACAGGCTAAAGCAATCGGCCTAAGAAAGCGGCGGAAGGCTTGCCAGCCGCCTGGGGGTGGAGGAGATTAACCCTCGTGGGGGGGCATCCTCCCGCATCCATGCACTTTCACATGTGGGGGTACGATGACTCGGAAACAGAATTTAGCCGCTGCGCTGGTGACGACGGCTTCCGTCGCACTGCTCGCGGGTGCGGCCAACGCGCAGAATGGTACCCAAGGCATGGGTCCGGGCGATGCGCGTTCGGGCGTCGCTTATTGCTCGTCGACGCAGATGTCGCCGGCATTCAATAATTGCGTGATGCCGGCCGCTTCGGCGCCGGGCGGCGGTTCCTTCCCGGGCTCCTTCCTGGTGCCGGGCACGAACACCTCCTTCGCCGTGCATGGCATCGTCTTCGAGAGCGTTATGCATCAATTCGGTCCGGTCCAGCCGCAAGGTGGCCTGATCGCCGTGCCGTCCTCGGCCGGCGCTTACCAGGGCCCGGGCGTAACCGCGACTGGCCTCGGACTTCATGCCTTGAACGGCGGCACCGCTTTCGATTCCGGCCCGACCCGGCCGAATATCGAGACCCGCACGCCGACCGGCTATGGCGAGTTGAAGACCTATATCGAGTTCGATTTCAACGAATCGAATGCGGGCGCCAACGGCACCTCGCAAATCGCCGGCAACATGGGCTTGGTCCGTATGCGTCAGGCTTACGGCACCTTGGGCCCCTGGCTGATGGGCCAGACCAAGACCCTGCTCGACGACGTTCAGACCTATCCGGATTTGGCCGACGCCGGCCTCGACTTCGGCATGCGCACGAGCACTCGCGTGCATAAGCCGCAGGTTCGCTACACCTGGCTCGGTGGCGGTGGCTTGACCGTTGCGGCTTCGGCGGAAGATCCGACGGCCGACGCGATCCAGCAGTTCACCACGGGCGGCGGAACGACAGCGGGCACCGAAGATAACGTCGGTGGAACCACAGCCGCCAGCATCGTGCAGATCCCCGACCTCGTGCTGGCCACCCAATGGGACCAGCCCTGGGGCCATCTGCGGTTTGCCGGTGCCTATCATGATTCGCGCCTCGACAACGTCGGCGGCGCGCCGGCAACGCCGAACACAGCTACGGGCACGCGCAGCGACGTTGCTGGTTACTTCTTCGGCTTAACCGGCCATCTCAATACCTGGGGCAAGGATGCCCTGCGTGGTGGCATATCGATGGAGAGTGACTTCGCCGATTCGGAGTCGCCATACATCAACGAGCGCTACATCAACAACTCGACCGGCGCTCGTGGCAACGTCAACGCCTTCGACTTCTACGCCAACTATGAGCACTTCTGGTCCGACCAATGGCGCTCGAACGTCTCGGGCGGCTGGCTCCAGACCTACAACGGTGGAAGCGTGTTTTCCCCGACCGGCGGCGTCGCCAACACCCTGGCCGCCGACACCGCGTTCCGGCGCGGCTACTCGGCCCACGCCAACGTGATCTTCTCGCCCGTGCCACAGACCGACTTCATCGTGGAATGGGATCACGCCTACATCGACACCTATGCCGGCTCGAGCACTCGCTCGGACCGACTCATCACTCAGTTCAAGTTCTACTTCTAGCCTGAAGCTCTTTCTTCAGAACCCGCCGGCCACAAGGCCGGCGGGTTTTTCTTTGCCCGAAGGGTGGATGGAGAGGCCGCTCCACAGGCGCGCCGCCGCCCCAGCCGCGACGGCCGTTTGCGGCAGGCGGCTCGCGCCGCCGCGCGCCTAGCGCCAATCGTCGATGACGAAAATCTCCGACCGGTTGTAGCCCGGCTGATCCGGGCGATGCATGGCGACCCCCACCATCTCGGCGCGGAAGCCTCGCCCCCGCATCAGCGCATAGGCCAGCTTGCGCCCGGTATTGCAGCCGGCAACCATGCGCTGAGCGCCGACAGACCGGCCAAGCTCCTCGCAGCTATCGAGCAGCCGGGCGAAGCCCGCGCCGTCGCCCGGCCGCGTTGCGGCAAATTTGACGAAAAGCGTCCCGCTCCCCGCCTCGCTCCCGGCGCCGGCATGGCACAGCGCAAAGCCCGCCACCGCCTCACCGGCACGCAACAGAACCACCTCGCCGAGATGCTGCTCCGATATCGCGCGGATCTCGCGGCTGAGATCGAGGCCGGGAAACACCGCGGCGGTGACGGCGCGGCAGCCTGTCAGCGCTTCGGCTTGGCCGGCCGAGTCGAGGCCGGAATAGAGCGTCAGGGGCTCGGCGCCGGAGCCGCCGGGCGCGATGGGCTTTGCCATCACCGACGTCAGCATCTGCAGCACGAAGCCGAAGCTCTCATAGAGCCGGATGTGGGTTGGGCTGTCGGGCACAGTGAACAGCGCCACGAGATCGAAGCCACGCGTGTCGACCCAGCTCATCAATTCGCGCATCAGCCGCCGGGCGATGCCGCGCCCGGCATAAGCGGGATCGACCGATAGCGGCCCTAGGATGAAGACGCGCCCCCAATCCATGCCGATGATGCTGCCAACCAGGCGACCCTCGGCCAAGGCAACGAAGGCAGTCGCGGGATCGGTCGCAAAGCGCGGCTGCAATAGGCGCGAATCGCCGCGGAACCGCATCGGATCGGGGAGCATGAGGCGCGTGCCGAAAGCCAGCCGAAACACCCGGTCCGCCTCGTCAAGGTCGCTCTGCTGCATCGGCCGGACCGAAACCCCGGCATCCGTGCCGGGCTCGCTCAACGCCGCTGTCCCGCCGTTTCGCGGGCCACGCCCATCAGCTGATTGAGGCGCTCGGGCGCGTTGAGGAGCTCGCTGCTCTCGCCCGAATAAACGATGACGCCGCGGTCAAGGACGATGGCGGAGCCGGCGAATTCAAGCGCCAGGCGCGCATGCTGCTCCACCAGCAGAATGGTCAGCGAATCCTCGCGCTTGAGCCGATCGAGGCCCTTCAGCACGGCATCGACGATAACCGGCGCCAGGCCTTCAAGCGGCTCGTCCAACAGCATCAGGCGCGGATTGCCCATCAGCGCGCGCCCGATCGCCAGCATCTGCTGCTCGCCGCCCGACAGCTCGTTGCCGCCGTTGCGCCGCCGCTCCGCGAGCGCCGGAAAGAAATCATAGACGCGCGCGAGCGACCAGCGCCCCGGCCGCGCCGCCACCAGCAGATTCTCCTCGACCGAGAGCGAGCGGAAGATCTCGCGCTCCTGCGGCACGAAGCCCATGCCCATGCGAGCGCGGCGATAGGCGGGCAGCCGCGCCACCTCGACCCCGCCGAAGCGGATCGAGCCCGCGCGCAGAGTGGTGTGGCCCATGATGGTGGCGAGCAGCGTCGTCTTGCCGACGCCGTTGCGCCCCAGCACGGCGAGGGTGGCGCCTTCGGTCAGGACGAGCGAGACGTTCTCGAGCACGACCGTGTCGCCATAGCCGGCGCGCACGCCCGCCAGCACGATGCCGCCATCGGCTTTCTCGGGCAGGAGACGCGTGGCGCCGCTCATGCCGGCGCACGCTCGCCGAGATAGACCTGGCGCACCCGTTGGTCGGCCGCGATCTCGGCGGGCGTGCCCTCGACCAGGATGGCACCCTGCACCAGCACGGTGATGCGCTTGGCCAGGCGAAACACCAGATGCATGTCGTGCTCGATGATGAGAAGCGCGATATCGGCGGGCAGCCGCTCGATGGTGTCGACGATGATGCCAGATTCGCCCGAGGGCACCCCGGCCGCCGGCTCGTCGAGCAGCAGCACCTTGGGCGCCAATCCCAGCGCCACCACGATCTCGACCAGCCGCTGGCGGCCATAGGCTAGCTCGCGCACCGGGCGCAACGCGTCGGCCTCGAGGCCGAGGCTGGCCAAGAGCGCATAGCCCTCGTCGACGATGGCGCGGCGGCTGCCGGCCGGGCGGTGCAGATCGCCCGCCATGCCCATGCGCTCCGATACCGCCAGGGTCACGTTCTCCAGCACGGTCAAGCCGCGGAACAGCGCGGTGATCTGGAAGGTGCGGGCGATGCCGCGCTTGACCCGCTGCGCCTGCGACAGCGAGGTGATGTCGGCGCCCTCGAGCAGGATGCGGCCGTCGCTTGGGGCCAGCACGCCCGTCACCAAATTGATGAAGCTGGTCTTGCCGGCCCCGTTGGGGCCGATCAGCGCCTGCCGGGCACCGCGCGCCAGGCTAAAATCGATCGTGCTCGCCACGCTGAGCGCGCCGAAGCTCTTGCACAGCGCCTTGGTTTCCAGCGCCGGAGTGGCCTGCGACGCGTCGCTCACCGCTTGCTCCAGCGCGCCTTGAGGCGCTCCAGCGTGCCGAGCGCGCCGCCGCGCGCGAAGAGCACCACCAGCACCAGCAGCAAGCCGATCCAGAAATACCAGTAGACCGGATCGATCTCGGCGAATTGGTCCTGCGCGATCATGTAGAGCGGCACGCCGATGAAGGCGCCGTAGAGCCGGCCGATGCCGCCCAGCAGCAGCATGATGAGGATGTTGCCCGAGCGCTCGAAGCCATAGGCATCCACCGCGACGAATTGCGTCGTTTGGGCGATGAGCGCGCCGGAGACGCCGGCCAGCGCCGCCGAGATGCTGTAGGCGGTAAGCCTGCGGCGAAACACCGGCGTGCCGATGGCGTGCATGCGGGCTTCGTTCTCGCGGATGCCGGTCAGCGAGCGGCCGAAAGGCGAATAGACGATGCGGCGCACGATGATCCACCCGATGAACAGCACCCCTAAGCAATAGAGGTAGGCGGTCTTGCCGTAGAGATCGAAGCGGAACAGGCCGAAGACCGGCTTCACCTCCATGCCCTGCAGCCCGTCGGCGCCGCCAGTGATGCTGTTCGCCTTGTTCGCCGCCTCGTGCAGCATGGCCGCGACCATCAGCGTCTGCATGAGCAGCGTCAATCCGCTGGTGCGCAGAATGATGGCGCCAGTGAGACAGCCGACGATCCCGGCGGAGATCGCCGCGACCACGAGCCCGAGAAACGGCTCGCCATAGCCATGCGCCGCCAGCAACCCGGCGGCATAGGCGCCGGTGCCGAAGAAGGCGGCGTGGCCCAGCGTCACGATACCGGCATAGCCCAGCACCAGATCGAGCGACAGGCCGTAAAGAATGGTGGCAAGGATTTGCGAGCCCAAGGCCAGATAGTTCGGAAAGGCGAAATAGCTCGCTAGCGCGATGACCCAGGGCAGCGCCTCGGTCCAGCGCAGGCGGTGCCGCCGGGAGAAGATCCCAACCGTGCCTTGCGGCGCGTCGTGCGCTGCGATCTCCGTCATCAGGCGGATCCGACCAAGCCGCGCGGCCGCCACATCAACAGCGCCAGCGTCAGCGCATAGATGAAGAACGAGCCAAGTTCCGGCAGCAGGTATTTGAACGCGGTGTCGGTGATGCCGAGCAGCAACGCCGCAAAGAACGGCCCGCGAATGGAGCCGAGGCCGCCGACCGACACGACGATAAGAAAATCGACAAGATAATCAGTGGCATAGCCGGGATAGATCGGGAGAATCTCGGCACCGAGGCCGCCGCCGAGCGCGGCGAGGCCGCTACCGAGCGCGAAGGACAAGGTGAAAAGCTGTGAGGTGTTGATGCCGACCGATTCCGCCATAGGCAGATTGTCGACCGCAGCGCGGATCTGCGCACCGAAGCGGGTGCGCTCAATGCCGAGCCAGAGCGCCGTCACCAGCACGCCGCCGCAGACGATCAAGAAGCTGCGATATGTCGGGAATTCGCGGAATCCCAAATCGATCTGGCCGCTCAGCACCGCCGGCGGCTGGAACAGCTGCGCCAGCGGTCCCCAGAAATATTTGGCCAGCGCCACCGACATGAACACCAGGCCGATAGTCATCAGCACTTGATCGAGCTCGGCGCCGCCATAGAGCCGGCGATAGAGCACGCGTTCGAACACCACGCTGGCGGCACCGACGATGATGACCGCGCCCAGCAGGGCCAGCGGGAACGGGACGCCGTAACGGTTCATCAAGGTGGTGGCGGCATAGCCGCCGAACATGGCGAAGACGCCATGCGCCAAATTGACGAAGCCCATCAGCCCCATCGTCACCGACAACCCGACCGAGATCAAATAGAGCACCATGGCGAAAGCGAGACCATGGAACAGGATGCTGATGGCTGGGAGAAGGATTTCGGTCATGGGTTTCCGAGGGTCGGGCGATTACCTGTCGATGCCGTCACCATGAGGATGGGAAAACGCCATCGGGCAACGCAATACGAGGAATTTTGGCGCATTTAGGTGACCAGCTTTCGCAAGAATAACTGATATAGTGGGACGTTCTGCACCACCGCAACCTTCCTTGAGAAGCAATTGACGAAAGCATCAATGCCCAGCTTCGGCACCGCGAGGGGATTTTCCCCTGTGCCCCATAAATATTCGTCGCAGACGATGATCCCGCCGGGCCGGCAGAGCACGAAAGATAGAACTAGATCGGTCAGCACGTCAGCGGTCTGGTGGCTCCCGTCGACATAGATAAAATCAAAGGTTTCCGCGTGTTCTTTGGCAATCAGCTCAGGCAGTATCTGGTCGGAACGGCCTTTGAGTTTATGCAAAGTGACGCGCGGGGTCGCGACTTTCGCCTTGGCCAAATTAGCATCGAACCGGGCCTCAACCTGGGACATTTCTTCCGAATCATGCTCGATGCCCCCGAGCCAGCTATCGACGCAATAGAGTGCGCCTTCGGCCTTGAACGCGTTGGCAAGTAGCCACATCGCGCTACGTCCCTCATAGCAGCCGATCTCCAGTATCTTTTTCGGATCGAGCGCAAGTTGCTGAAAGACGACGCGCCAGATTTTTTCAGTCCCGGAGAACCAGTTCGCGGTGAATTCGTAGCCGTCGTGCTCCATCGCTTGTCCGCCCGTCCCTTGCGGGCAGCAACCCCTCGCTATTTCGGCGGATTGAGTTCTTTCCAGATGTCCTTGACGTTCGGCACGCTGCTGAACGGCACGTTGGCGAGCTTGCCGTTCTTCTTCTCGACGCGGGCGATATAGATGTTTTGCACCACGTCGCGCGTCGCCGGATCGATCGAGAACGAACCGCGCGGGCTGTCGTTGGTCTTGTAGTTCGACATGATCGCCATCATCTGGTCGCCGGTGCCCTTGCCGCCGGTCTTCTTGATGGCATCGAAGATCATCGCCATGCCGTCCCAGGAATCGGCGGCGACGAAATCAGGAATTGGGCTCTCGCCATAGGCTTTCTTCCAGGCGTCGAGGAAGGTCTTGTTGGCGGGCCGGTCGGCGGAGATCGTGTAGGTGCCGGAATCGACCACGCCGAGCGGGATGTCGCCCATGTTCGGCAGCTCGCTGTCGACCACCAGATCCTGCGTCGTGATCAGCTTGATGCCCGCCTGTTTCAGTCCCAGATCGTTGAACGCCTTGATCATCTGCGTCGATTGCGGACCCGCTGGCACGAAGATGAACAGCGCCTGTGGCTTGGCGTCCTTGACGCGCTGCAGGAAGGGCACGAAATCGGGATTGCCGAGCGGGAAGCGCACCGAGCCGACAACCTTGCCGCCGTTATCCTCGAAGCCCTTCTTGAAGCCGCCCTCGGCGTCGATGCCGGGCGCGTAATCGCTGACCGCGGTATAGGCTTCCTTGATGCCGTTCTTCGCCGCCCATTGACCCATCGGCGACGAGACCTGCCAGAGCGTGAAAGAATCGCGGACGACGAAGGGCGAAATGCGGGTGATCGAGGATCCCGCCGCGTTCATGATGACGAAGGGCACCTTGGCCTCGCCGGCGAGGGGTGCTATCGCTCCGGCGATCGGCGAATAGACCGCGCCGCAGAGGAACTGCACCTGGTCGCGGGTGATGAGCTCCTGCGCGACGCGCTTGCCGGTATCGGGGTTATTGGTGTCGTCGCGGCGGATCAGCTCGACGGTGACGCCGGGCGGCAAATCCTTCTTGTGCAGGTCGAAATAGAGGCTGAGCCCCTTGTCCATCTCGACGCCGGGCGAGGCGAGCGGGCCGGAATAGGTCGTCACCACACCGATCTTGATATTCTGCGCCAGAGCCGGCGGCATCAGCATCGCCGCCGCTATCGCCGCGGCACCGGCCGCGCGGAACATCACACTGATGACAGTCATGAAGCCCTCCCCCGCTATGGCCCAGCCTTTTTCAGGCGGTACCGATGACCGGCACTATAGGGGGCCAAACCAATCGAGGCAATCCAAGGGAAGGCGGGGACGACTTGCCCGCTTACCGGGCACAAAAAGAGCCGCCGGCCAACCGGCCGGCGGCTCGATCGGGGGCGCCCGCGTTGGCGCGGCGTTATTGCGCCGGCTTTGGCGGGTTCATTTCCTTCCACGGATCCTTGACGTTCGGGATGCTGTCGAATTCCACGTTGTCCAGCTTGCCGTTCACCATCTCGGTCCGACGCATGTAGACGGTCTGGATCACGTCGCGCGTATCTGGATCGATGCTGACCGGGCCCTTCGGCGTATCCGCATTCTTATAGGTCTTGAGGATCGTCATCGCCTGATCGCCGTCGAACTTGCCGCCGGTCTGCTTGATGACCTGATAGATCGCGTCCATGCCGACCCAGCCATCGGCCGAGAGGAAGTCCGGGATCGACTTCGGGCCGTATTCCTTCAGCCAGGCGGCGAGGAAGGCCTTGTTCGCCGGCCGCGTCGACGCCGCCGAATAGATCCCGGCGGTAACCAGGCCCACGGGTGTCGTGCCCATGTTGGGCAATTCTTCCTCGGGCACCAGATCTTCGGTCGAGACGATGTGGATGCCGGCTTCGCGCAGCTTCAAATCCTTGACCGCTTTCATCACGCCGGTCGATTGCGGCCCAGCCGGCACCCAGATGAAGGCGACGTCGGGCTTGGCGTCCTTGATTTTCTGCACGATGGTCGCGAAATCCTGCTGGCTGGTCGGGAAGGTGTCGTTGCCGACGAGCTGTCCGCCGCTATCGGTGAAGCCCTTGGTGAAGGCGGCTTCGGCGTCATGGCCGGGGATGAAATCGCTGACCGCGGTGTAGCCTTTTTTCCAGCCCTGCTTCGCCGTCCATTTGCCAAGCGGATAGGCCTGCTGCCAGATGGTGAAAGAGAAGCGCACGACATAGGGCGAAATACGCGTAATCCCAGCACCCGCGGCGTTGGTGATGACAAGGGGCGTCTTAGCCTCCCCGGCGACGGGTGCTATCGCCGCGGCGATGGGCGAGCCCACCACACCGGCGATGAAATTCACCTGGTCGCGGGTGATGAGCTCTTGCGCCAGGCGCTTGCCGACGTCCGGGGCGCTGGTGTCGTCGCGCTTGATGAGCTCGACGGTAACGCCGGGCGGCAGATCCTTCTGATGCGTCTTAACGTAGAGATAGATGCCCTTGTCCATTTCGTCGCCGGCGCCGGCGAGGAATCCCGTATAGCTGTTGACGATGCCAATTTTGATGGCCTGTGCCGCCGCAGGTTGCGCCAGCAGCAGAACCGCTAGTGCCGCGCCGCCCAAACCGCCCGAAATCGTCCTTTTGCCCGTCATATGCATCCCCCTATCGGTTGTCGCCGGCCATTTCGGCGGATTTATGTTCGGCCGCGGATTTCGGCCTGTTGGTCTCACTGTAACGAAAATTACACGGAGTAGGCAACTAGCCATTCCATCGATCTCAGAAGCGCTGGAATTGACCGGTCATGGAAAAGCCGAGCACGCGGTTGAGCAGGTCGAAATGCGCGTCGCCGCGCGGCAAGGGCAGCAGCCGCTCGGCGGTGCGCAGCAGTGACGCCGGATCGCTATCGACGAAGAAGGAATGCCGCGCCAGGTTGATGGCGAGATCCGAGAGCGGATCGTGCGGCCGGCCGGTGATGGTATCGCTGGTCAGTCGCTCGAGCCGGAAGCTGGTGACGAAGGGAAAGACGCAAACCGTGCGGATCGCTCCGTCGCGCGCCTTGTCGCGTAGCACGAGGTCGGCGTTGACGCGGGCGCCGGCGGCGAGCTCCTGCTCATAGATCGCGACCAGCTTGCCGATCGAATCGCGGTTGACGATGTAGGAGGTGGCGCAGCTATTAGGCTCGATGAAGCTCGGATCGATGCCGGTCACCTTGCCGCCGCCATCGCGCCGCACGCTCCGGTCATAGAGCGCCTTGCATGTGCGATAATCGGCGTTGAGCGGCTGGATCAAGGTGTCGGTGAAGACAACGTCGTGATCGCGGATGACCTCCGAGGCGACGATGGAGTTGACCGCTTCGGCGGTGAAGCGCGACAGCACCGCGTCGTCCTCGAGAATATGGAGGTGCTTGGTGCTGCCGCTGTTTTCTTTCAGCACCCGATAGTGCGAGGTGAAGCAGCCCATCTCGCTCGCCGTCAAGTGCGGGTTTGGGAAGCCTAGCGTGTTGCCGTCCGCACCGGGAAACCGCCGGTAGGACCGCTCCAGACCGAAGCGGGCGAATTCGGCTTCCATCTCGGCGCGGCGCGCCGTGCTGCGGTCGAGATTGATATAGAAGCCGGCGTAGCTCACGAATCATCCTGCCTGATGGGCCGCGGCCGGACCCTTCTCCGACCGATGCCGGTCGGCCGGTTCGCGCTCGACTATAGCGAGGGGACGCGCAAATGGGCAATCGCTGCCCAAGAAAGCGGCCCCCGACCAGTGGCCTTTGAGGCCTGGGTCTGCTAGGTTTTTGTCGCCTAGCGCCCTGCCAGGAGAGACCGGGTTCACACCCGGCGCCGAAGGAGCAACCGCCCCGGAAACTCTCAGGCAAACGGACTGGTGGGGAACGGCACTCTGGAAAGTGGGCGCGGTGTCCAATACGGGCGGCGCGCCCCACCGACGAGGTAAAACGGCGCATAGTCAATAATCGGGCGCGCCGAACAATCTTTCAGGTTTTCCGACAGAGGGGGCTGCGAGCGGCCATTCCGGCCGCGCGCGGCTATTTTTTCGGGGGCAAGCTTATGGCGGCACAAACGAACATCCTGACCAAGGACGCGGCGGTTCCGGGCGTCGAGATCCGCGCGGCGCTGAAGCCAGGCTACGAGCGGGTGCTGACCCCGGCATCCCTCGGCTTCATCGCCGGGCTCGAGCGCAAATTCGGGCCCGAGCGGAACCGGCTGCTGGCGCTGCGCGCCGAAACCCAGATCAGGCTCGATGGCGGCTGGAAGCCTGACTTCCCGGCCGCGACCCGCGCTCTGCGCGATGCCGACTGGATTGTGGCGCCGCTGCCGAAGGATCTGCTCGACCGCCGCGTCGAGATCACCGGCCCCGTCGACCGCAAGATGGTGATCAACGCGCTCAATTGCGGCGCCAACGTCTATATGGCTGATTTCGAGGACGCCAGCACGCCGAGCTGGGACAATCTGATCGAGGGCCAGATCAATCTGATGGACGCGGTGCACCGCTCGATCAGCTTCGACGATCCTCAGAACAAGAAGCACTACACGCTCAACCCGAAGACCGCGACGCTGCTGGTACGCCCGCGCGGCTGGCACCTGCCCGAGGCGCATCTGCTGGTCGACGGCGTTGCGATGTCAGGCGCACTGTTCGATTTCGGCCTCTATTTCTTTCACAACGCCAAGGAGCTGGTGGCGCGCGGCAGCGGACCCTATTTCTATCTCCCGAAGCTCGAAAGCGCAGCCGAGGCAAAGCTGTGGAACGACATCTTCCTTCACAGCCAGCAGGTGCTGGGACTTCCGAAGGGAACGATCAAGGCGACGGTGCTGATCGAGACCATCATGGCCGCCTTCGAGATGGACGAGATCCTGCACGCGTTGAAGGACCATTCGTCGGGGCTCAATTGCGGGCGGTGGGATTACATATACAGCTTCATCAAGAAATTCGCCGAGGATCCCAAGACGGTGATGCCCGACCGCGCCCAAATCACCATGACCAGCCATTTTCTGCGCGCCTACAGCCAGCTGCTGATCCAGATCTGCCACCGCCGCAACGTCCATGCGATGGGCGGCATGGCGGCGCAAATCCCGATCCGCGACAACCCGGCGGCCAACGCGGCGGCGATGGACAAGGTGCGCGCCGACAAGCTGCGCGAGGTCGGCGACGGCCATGACGGAACCTGGGTCGCACATCCGGGCCTGGTCGGCATCGCCAAGGAGATTTTCGACAAGCAGATGACCGGCCCCAACCAGATCGCGCGCAAGCGCCAGGATGTGCATGTGGCAGCATCCGATCTGCTGCAAGTGCCGACCGGCACGATCACCGAGGCCGGCTTGCGGCAGAACCTCAATGTCGGCATCGGCTATCTCGAGGCCTGGCTGCGCGGCGAGGGTTGCGTGCCGCTCTACCATCTGATGGAGGACGCCGCCACCGCCGAGATCAGCCGCGCCCAGATCTGGCAGTGGATCCGCCACCGCGCCAGGCTCGACGACGGCCACATCATCGACAGGGCGCTGTGCCGCAAGCTGCTCGACGAGGAATTGGCGAAGCTGGAGCAGATGGTCGGCCCCGAAGCCTACGCCGAGGGACGCTTCACCGACGCGGCGGCGATTTTCCGCGACCTCATCGAGGCCGAGCACTTCCCCGAATTCCTCACCGTCCCCGCCTATGAGCAGCTGATCGCCGAGGGCGCCTAAGCGGCCTATTTCATCCGCACGTAGCGCAGCGCAAAGCTGTCATCGGGCCGCTGCACCAGCTCGACATCATCGCGCGCCGCCCAGACCAGATCCTGCTGATGCAGCGGGATATAGGCGACATCGTCCCTGACCAGCACCAGCGCCCGGCGCAGCAGCGCCAGACGCTTCTCGGGGCTCATCTCGGCCTGGGATTGGGCCAGCAGCAGATCGAGATCGCCGTTGGAATAGCCGCCGATATTGAAGGTGCCGGCATGGGTGGCGTCGCTGCGCGTTGCCGCGAGATTGAGCAGGGTGTCGTAGGCATCGTGGGTCGTGGCGGTCCAGCCGAGCAGGTAGAAGCTCGAGCCGACGCCTGCATCGAGAAGCTGGCCGAAGAACGCGGCGCGGCTCTGAGCATGGAGCTGCACCGTGACGCCGATCTTGACCAGCATCGCCGCCACCGCCTGGCAGATCGCCTCGTCGTTGATGTAGCGATCGTTGGGGCAATCCATAGCGAGAGCGAAGCCGTGCGGATAGCCCGCCTCGGCCAAGAGGCTCTCCGCCGCCACCGGATCGTAGGGCAGGCGCCGGTTGAGCGCGGGCGCGAAGCCGGCGACGCCGGGCCCGACCAGCAGCGCCGCCGGGGTCGCCAGGCCGCGCATCACCTTGGCGGCGATTGCGTCCTCGTCGATCGCGCGGGCGAAGGCCTCGCGCACGCGACGATCCTTGAACGGGTTCCTGCCCTTGATATTGCTGCCGGCGAGGCTGGCACTCGCCTGGTCGAAGCCCAGAAAGATCGTGCGCAGCTCCGGGCCGTGAACGATGCGGACATGCGGGCTCAGCGCCAGCGTATCGGTGCTTTGCGGCGGTACGCTGTAGAGCATGTCGACCTCGCCGGCTTCCAGCGCCGCCACCCGCGCGGCATCATCGGCGATACGGCGAAACACCGCGCGGTCGAGGTTGTGCCGCGGCTGGTCCCACCAGCCGGGATAAGGCACCAGATCGGTTTCGTTTCCGGGATCGCGCGTTGCGATGGCGAAGGGCCCCGTCCCATTCGCATGCGTCGCGGCAAAATCCGAGCTATCTTCGCCGGGCGGCCGCGCCTCGCCGACCGCGTTCTGCTCGCACCACGCCTTGCTCATCATGCCCCAGCCGGCGATCTCCTGCGGCAGAGTGGGATCGGGCGTGGTGGTGACGAGCTCGATGGTCTCGTCGTCGATTCGGCGCACCTGCTGGATCGCCGACAGCGCGAGTGCGATCTGCGAGCCGTCGGCGGTGGCGCGGTGGAAGGAGAACCTGACGTCGTCGGCGGTGAAGGGCGAGCCGTCCTGGAACTTGACACCGTGGCGCAAATGAAAGCGCCAGACCAGCGGGCCTTCCTGCGTCCAGGAGGTCGCCAGCGCCGGCTCGAGCTGCAACTCGGGATCGCGCCGCACCAGCGGCTCGTAGATATTGGCGAGGAAGGAGACCTGGAACATCTCCAGCCCCGAATAGGGGTCGAGCGAAGCGACGTCCGCATCGCTCGCCCAGCGGAAAACCTTAGCGCAAGCGGGATCCGCCTCGGCGAGCAAGGCAATCGCCACCAGCAGCGCCGCGATGGTTTTCATGTCAGTTCCCTGGCGAGGCTTATCGGAAGGGCGTCGATGCGGGCAAGCGGAATCGGTTGACCGTCGCGCGTGTCGGGGCGTAAGGCGTCCGGCAGGCAAGACTCGTCAGGGGAGGAAGAGGGCGATGGGCGCGATCTATGTGGCGCGCAGCGTCAAGCTGGGCAAATGGGGTTCCGACGTCGGCTTGAGCAAGCACGTCTACAAGCTCGGCTATAGCGAAGACGATCTCAATCTGCTGATCGAATCGGGCTGGGCCGGCGAGGACGATTGGGCTCTCCTCAAGCAGGAGCCTTCGGCCGGCCTGACCGAGGACGAGATCATCGCCCGGGTCGCCCGCAAGGAAAGGCTGATCGACCCCAAATATTATCCACGCATCCGCGACACCACGGGCCTGTTCAAGGTCGATCCCGTCCATGTCGAGAACCACATCTTGGTCTCGCGCGCGCTCGCCGGCGAGGCGGAGCGCGTCGCGCTCAAGCTGAAGCCGGTCGATTTCGCCGCCTATCTGCTCGATATGGCCCGGCGCTAGACCTAATCTTAACAAGTATTAACGTTAACGGTTATTTCGTGGCACACTAAGCGCAGCAGAACGAGACGGGAGAAGGCAATGACAATGGAACCGCGATACAGCGTAAAAGGGCTCCTGCTGGGCCTCGCCGCCAGCCTGCTCGCAATGATGGCGTCGGGCGGCTCTGCTGCCGCGTCGGGCTCCAATGGCGGCGTCTCCGTCAATGTTCATTCCGGCGCACACCACCACGGCTTTGGCTTTCGCAACCGCGACGCGGCCATCTTCGATGATGGCACGTGCTGCGGACCTTTTTTCGACGGGGATAACAACAACACGCCTAGCGTTGTGATCATCAACGGCACCCGCTATGTCGCGCTGCCGCCGGTGCTGCCCTCGCGTCTCCGTCCCGCCGAGCTGAAATTCAGCAGCGAGACGGTGCATGACGTCGAAATCACGCGCGGCCCGCCCTCTACGCGCTGAGCTGCCGCGCCCAGCGACAGGGCTTCGCCGCGCGATTGACCCGACGCGGGGACGCTCTCTATTGTCGCCGCCGATGCTACAGCGTCACCAGACGGCCTTGATCACCGCCCTGTGGGCCGGGTTTTTCGCCCTGGTCCAGGTGCGGCTCATCCACATACTGTTCCTCGACCAATACGAGGCGCCTCGGTCGACGCCAGGATGGCGGTGCTGACCGGACACCCGCTCTGGCGCGTCTTCCAGAGCCGGCTGCTGGGCCCGTACCTGGTCGCGGCAATCGAACAGATGGTTCACAGCCCGCGCTACGCCTTCGCCCTCTTCTCCATTGTCGCACTCGCTATCGCCAGATTCATCGCCTGGCGGCTGGGGCGTAAGATCGGCGGCGAGGCGCGTCGACTGATTCCTAAAGCTTGCTGCGTTTGAAAATGGCTTCCGGCAAGCCCCGGATGATCAGCATGACGAGGCGCCACACCGGCCGAACATAAATGACGTCGCGGCGCTTCGCCTCGGCGGCGACCACTGCATCAGCGACCTCGGCGGGCTGGGCGAGCAGCGGCTTTGGCAATTTCATTCCGGCGGTCATCTGCGTGGCGACGAAGCCCGGCTTCACCGTGATTACGGCAACGCCGGTTTTGGCCAGGCGATTGCGCAGGCCCGAGAGATAGGCGGTAAAGCCGGCCTTGGCCGAGCCATAGACGTAATTGCTTGCGCGGCCGCGATCGCCAGCGACCGAGCTGATGCCAATGAGGGTGCCGCTGCCGCGCGCCACCATGCGATTGGCGGCCTCGGCCATGATGGCGGCTGGACCGACATAATTGCTGCGGATCACAAGTTCCGCGGCGGCGGGATCCTGCTCCGAGCGCGCCTGCTCGCCCATGAATCCCACGACGCAGACCACCGTGCCGGGCAATTCGCCAAGCTTTTCGAGAAAGGCGCCGTGACCCGCGATATCGAGCACGTCGAACTCGACCGTGCGCGCGGCAACCCCGTAGCGCACCGCGAAATCCTTCAGATCGGGATCGAGCCGCGTCGCGTTGCGCGCGGCGAGGATGACCGGCCTTCCGGCTTTAGCATAAGCGTGAGCGATGGCGCGGCCGATATCGGAGGCCGCACCCAGCACCAGAACGGAGCCGCGGTTTGCGCTCATAACGCGAGCCGCCGCGATTGCAGCGAGGCGAATTTGCCCTGCGGATCGACGCGCCGGCGCAGGCTTTCGAACTCGGCCAGTCGGGGATAGGTCTTGCGCATCATCGCGGCATCCATGCGGGCATCCTTTGCCAGGTAGATCCGACCGCCATGCGCGGCGACGATGGCATCGAGCTCGGCCAGCAAAGCCAGGGTCGCGGCGCCGGCGCGGAAATCGAGCGCCAGCGTATAGCCTTCGAGCGGAAAGGACAGCACACCGGCTTGCGGCCCGAGCAGCTTCAGCACCGAGAGGAACGAGCCCGCCCCCGTCGCGGCGATGCGGGAGAGCAGCGCCCGCAAGCCCGCTGCCGATTCTGCCTTCGGCAACACGCATTGATATTGCAGCAGCCCGGAGCGGCCATAGATTCGATTCCATTCCAGGATGGCGTCGAGCGGGTAGAAGAAGGTCTCTAAATCGACCAGCACCGTGCCGGGCTTGCTGCGGCGGTAATAGAGCTCGTTGAAGACGCCGACGCTCCAGCGGTTGAGCGAGGCGGCCGGAAAATCGAGCGGCACGCGCTTCGATCGCGGCGGCTTTAGTGCCAGAGGTGCCTCGCGGTGCTCCGCCGGCAGCTCGGCCAGCCGCGCATGCTCGCCACGATAGAGCAGCGAGCGGCCGAGGCCGCCGCCTTTGGCCAGGCAATCGATCCAGGCGACCGTATAGGTCCAGTCGCGCGACTGCTCGAAGAGGTCCATGGTCTCGGCAAGATCGCCGGCGCGCAGGGTTTCCTGGCGGATCGACGCGGTTTCAATCGGGGTCATGCGAAAGCATACCGCCAGGATGATTCCGGTCAGCCCCATGCCACCACGCGTCGCCGCGAACAGCTCGGCATTCTCAGCGGCCGAGCAGCGCAGCACCTGCCCGTCGGCCAGCGCCAGATCGAGCCATTCGACATGATCGCCGAAGGCGCCCGCCTTGTGGTGGTTCTTGCCATGAACGTCGGCGGCGATCATGCCGCCGACGGTGACGAATTTGGTGCCCGGGGTGACGGGCGGAAACCAGCCGCGCGGCACGAAGGTCGCCAGGATATCGGACAGCATCGCCCCGGCCTCGCAGGTCAGCACGCCGGTCGCCGGATCGAAGGCGATAAAGCGGTTCTCGCGCCTTGTCGAGACCGTGGCTTCGGGATTGAGGGACGAGTCGCCGTAGGAGCGGCCATTGCCGCGCGCGATCAGGCTGTCATTGCCGGATATCGCGGCCAGCGTCTCGGCCGCGCCATCGGGCTCGACTACCCGGCATTCGGCGCGCGGATAGCGTCCCCAGCCCGAGAGCATCATCGCGCCGCCCGGAAGACGAAACAGCGGTCGAGCCGGTATTTCGCGGCGTAGCCGATGGCGAGGCCGATCACCGCGCCGAGAAAGCGCAAGCTCCCATTCGGGCTCAACGCGTCGAAACCGAGCTCGGTCAGCCAGAACAGCGCCGTAGTGGCGATACCCATCAGCGTATAGAACGAGAATTTCCGCATATGCATGCCCATGCCGACGCTGCGGTCGCGGAAGATCCAGCGCTTGTCGAGCGCGTATTTGAGCGCGAGGCCGGTCAGCGTGCCACAGACCATGGCGAGCGGCAGGGCGCCCTCGCCGCGATAGAATGCGAGACTGGTCCATTGGCTGGCGAGATTGACCGCCGTCGCGAGCGCCGCGAAAAATGCATAAAGCGCGACGAATTCGACGTGGCGGCGCATCGGATCAGATGCTGAAAACGGCGATGGCCATGATCAGCGCGCCGCAGATCAGGCTTTCGCCGTCGGTGGCGGCGAACACCACCGGGTCGTCATGCATCTCGCCGCGATGGGTCAGCAGCAGGATGCGGCTCAGCCAGTAGAACAGCACCAGGCAGATGAGCCAGAGATAGACCGGCGCGCGGTAGAGCTCGAGCACCGCCGGGCTGTTGATGTAGAGCGAGAACACCATCACCGCGACATAGGCGGACGCCGCCGCCATCGCTTCGAGCATCGGTAGGTCGCGCAGGATGTAACCGCGTCCGGCGGGGTCGCCTTTGCCCTTTTCGATGCGGTCGATCACCTCGGTGCAGCGCTTGATAATGGCGAGGCTGAGAAAGAGGAAAATCGAGAAAGCGACTAGCCAGGGCGACAGCGGCACCGCGAGGGCGACGCTGCCGGCAAGCAACCGCACGCCATAGAGGCAGGCGAGAGTCAACACGTCGATGGTCACCTTGCGCTTCAGCCAGAGCGAATAGACCATAGTGATCAGATAATAGCCGACAAGAATGGCGAGAAACTCGCGCGGCAAGGCGAGGCCGAGCACCACCGCCAGCGCCATGAGCGCCGGCGCCAGTACGATGCCATGAATGAGCGGCACCCGCCCGGCAGCGAGCGGGCGGTTGCGCTTGGTCGAATGCGTACGGTCGTTGCGAAGATCGAGTAGATCGTTGAGGAGATAGACGCTCGATGCGCAAAAACTGAAACTGAGGAAGGCGAGGCCGAGCAGCGTCAGGTTCTCGAACCCGAAGCGATGCGCCGCCACCGACGGCACGACGATCAGCAGATTCTTGAGCCATTGATGGACGCGCAGGGCGCGCAGGTAATCCTTGAGCCGCAGACACCGCGCATCGAATGCGCGCGTGCCGGGATACCGGCGCTGCACCGCGGCGGTGAATTTTCCACCCGCGCCGACCACGATCGCCTCATGGGCGACATGCCAGACTGGAAAATCGGCCCGCGCATTGCCGGCATAGTCGAAGCCGCCGGGACCGAAGGCCTCGATCAGCGCCAGAGCCTTGGCGGTGCCGGCGAGGTTGGTGGCACCGTCCGAGGCGAAGACGCCGTCGAAGAGGCCGATCGCGGCGGCAACGCGCTCGACTAGGATCCGGTCGGAGGCCGAGGCCAGATAGATCTGGCGCCCGCGTGATTTCTCCGCCTGGAGGTAGTCGAGCAATTCCGGGTTGAAGGGCAGCGTTTCGGCATCGATCTCGCAATCGGCCGCGATGCGTGCCTTGAGCGCCGCCTTACCGTGACGCAGCGCCGCCAACGCGATCAGCGCCTGTAGCGGGCGTGCCGAGAGCAGTGTAAAAAAGGACTCGATCAGCAGGTCGGATTTGATCAGCGTGCCGTCGAGATCGACCACCAGCGGGCGATCCAGGACCGAATCCGCCACGCTGCGTTGCAAGGCCGTTTGCATGCTTCTATTCGCTCTTCCGCCTCGGCAGCTTGGCCGCAGGACTTGAATCCTGCGTCTCCAGCCGACCCGCGAGAGCTTATGGCCTCTTTCCTAACGTCGGATTGACGCCGGGACCGGGCGCGACGAATAGGGTTAAGAAATTCTTACTTGCCGGCCAGCGGCAGCAATATCCGCATAGCGAGGCCGCCTGATGGCCGGTTGGCAGCGGCGATGCTGCCGCCAGCCGCCTGAACGTAGCGTTGGGCGGCGCAGAGCCCGATGCCGATGCGGGTCGGCTTGCTCTGGCCCTCACGGCGCGGTGCGTTGAGTGCGGCGAAGCGCTCGAACAGCCCATCGAGGGCGGCAGGCTCAATGCCGGGACCCTCATCCTCGATGACGAGCTCGGCGCCCTCCGTGACGTGGCGCAGACTGACCGCGATGGCTTTGCCTTGCGGCGAGAAGCGCACCGCATTGTCGAGGACCGCCTCGATCGCGGCATCGAGCATGCCCGGCCCGGCCGAGACGGAAAGACCGGCTTCCACCTTTCCGCGCAGCACAATGCCACGCTCGGTCATCGCCTGGCGGTATTTCCCCAGCGCCGCATCAACGGCCCGGCTCAGATCGATTGGAGTGCGGGACGCCGCGAGCAGCTCGGCGGCGACATGATCGAGGCGGCGCGCCGCATCGATCAGCGCGGTAAGGCGGCCGAGCGCCGCGTCGATCAACGTCAGCGCGCGCTTGGCACGCTCGTTATCCTCGGGGACGATGCGCCGCAGCGGCTCGAGCGAGGCGAGAATGGTCGCCAGCTGACCTTTGAAGGCATGCGCGTTGTCGTCGGCGGCGTCGCGCAGCGCCTTGGCCGCGGCGGCGGCCTCGGCGGAGAACCCGCTCAAGCCGGCTGCGCCGGACCGTTTCGCCAGCGATAGCCGAAGGCGGGGAAGTTCTCGATCTCCGCGAACTCGTTGTCGAGGCTGCGGAATTTATTGCGGATGCGCTTGATCGACGAGCGCACATTGGTGCGGAAGCCCTCGTCGCCGCTGCCGGCGAGGAAGCCGGCGTGGTGCACGCAATCGTAGATCGAGCGGTAGGTCACATGCTCGCCGGCATGCGTCACCATGAGATTGATGATATTGAATTCGGTCACCGTCAGGTCGACGTCGTGATCGGCCCAATAGGCGCGGCTGGCATCGGGCCGCAGCACCAGCTTGCCGCAGCGCAGCCCCTGCTTCGAGGGGTTCTGGGCGGTGCGCTGGCGCGAGTCGAGGATGAGGTGCAGCCGCTTGGCCAGGATCGGCACGCCGCGCGCCTTGTCGACGAAATCGAGCGCGCCGCCGTCGAGCGCCGCGCTCTCATAAGCGGTCGCGGCGACGCCGGTGAGGAACACCACCGGCAGCTTGATGCCGCGATCGTGCAGCTTGGGCAGCAGATCGATGCCGAGGCCTTGCGGCAGCTTCCAGTCCAGCACGATGATGTCGACGCTGTTATTGCCGGCGAAATAATCGAGCATGCCGTCGCCGCTCGGAAACGACACCACGTCGAAATTGAGATGCTCGAGCTCGCCCGACGCCGCCTCGCGGTAATCGTCGTCATCATCGACCAGCAGAATCTTCAGTCGATCGGCGCTCGCCACCGGCTTGTCGCCGGTCACCGCTTTCGCGGGGGCGGCTGGCTTGGCGACCGGGCGCGGCGCCGGCGCCGGCGCATTGCGCGGATCGGCCGCGGCGCTGCGGCGAGAATCCGGCCACGCTTTGGTGCCGCTCTGTTCCCTTTGCTGTGTCGTCATCGCTTATCCCCGCCATTGCGACGCGCAAATCACGCCGATCTATGGTCGAGCTTAGCCCGGTAAATGGGGCACAAATTTGACGCCATAAACGCCGGGCGCGGTGATTCCTGCACCATGCTACGTTCCACCACCATGAATTCGTCACAATTAGGCGCGCGTAGCCCGCTCAGGGCGTAGCGAAGAGAGCAGCCTAGCCCGGTCAGGGCCCATGCTCGATGAGCATGGGCAGCACGACATTGCGCAGCCAATCGCCCGCCAGCCAGCCGCCCAGCAACAACGCGCCGCCAATCAGCGCAATCCAGCAGGCGCGGCGAAACCAATCCTGCCAGGTCAGCGTGCGCGCGAGTCGAACCACCTGTCGATCGAGCTCGGGCGGCAACGGCGCCGGCGGCTCGGCGAAAAGCCGGCGCAGGCGCTGGGTTTGTTGGCGATAAGCCTCGACCTCGACGCGCGCGGCGGGATGACCGGCGAGAAACGCCTCGACCCGCAGCCGTTCGGCATTGTCGAGCGCATCGTCGACATAGGCATGCAGCTCGAATTCGCTGATCTTGCGCGGTGGCATCTGCCGCACCGTAGCGTTGGAATTGGCATGCTGCGCGGTGACGCGAAAGCGAGATGCGAGCCGCAGCAGCCGCGCGATGGTGTCAGTGCGTCGGCGCGTGCCGAGCCGCGGCAGGGCAAGAATCTTAGCGTGCTGACCGGTCAATGGCATTTGTTGAAGTCAGGCCCTAGACCGCGCGGAGATGCGCCCGGCGCTCGACCGCGGCACTCATTGATGCCGTCGCCGGCAGATGCGAAGTACTGCCGGTCAACTGACGCAAGGTCTCGCGGCCGCGCGCCAGGCGCGACATGACCGTGCCCAGCTGGACTTCCAGCGTCTCCGCCGCCTGCTGATAGCTCATGCCGTCGAGACCGATGAGCAGCACCACCTCGCGCTCCTCCGGCGGCAGTTGCGCCAGCGCATCGTCGAGCTCGGCGAGCTCGACACTGGCCTTGCCGGCATTGCTCCAATTCGCGGCGTGCTGCGCCTTCAATCGCTCGGTATAAAGACTATGCATGATGGCAAAGAGCGAGGCGCGCGGGTCGCGCAGCCGAGACCAGACATGCGAGCGCGACGCGGCTTCGCCGAGGCATTCCTGAACCAGCGCTTCGGCAGCGTCGAGATTTCCGAGCAGGGAGCGAGCGTAGCGCCGAAGGTCGGCGGCATAACGCTGGATCGACAATTCGAGTGCGCTCATCTGATATCACCCCATCCGATCTCGTCTTATGCAGTCGGTGATCCTGTTTACGCCGCGCTGCGGCACAGCGCACGTGACCAAAAAAGGGCCAGTGCGTGCGGTTTTTCCGCCAAAATCTCGCCGCAATTGACTACTTGGTGCAGGCGCGAGCGGCCCGCAATATTGTCCCGCATGATCGATGTCCCGATGTCGACCGCCCCGCTGCTGACGCCGCGCAACGCGGTTTTTCTCGATTTCGACGGTACGCTGGTCGATATCGCCGCGACCCCGGGAGGGGTTGTGGTGAGCCCCGCTCTCCCCGCCCTGCTCCAGCGCCTGGCACAGCACCTCGACGGTGCGCTGGCGGTCATCAGCGGCCGCACCTTGGCCGAGCTCTTGCCGCTGCTGCGGCCTTATGCCGGCGCCGCCGCCGGCGCGCATGGGCTGGAGATACGCTTGCCGAGCGGGGAAACCCACACGCCGCCTCCCGAGCCGTCACTCGAGCGGATCAAGCCCCTGCTGCGTGATTTTGCCGCCCAATCGCTGGGGGTGATTTTCGAGGATAAGGGCGTCGGCCTGTCGCTGCATTACCGCCGCCGACCCGATCTGACCGAGGCTTGCATCGCCATTGTCGAGCGGGGTGCCGCGATGTCCGACGGGCGCCTGACGGCACGGCTGGGCAAGATGATCGCCGAGCTGCTGCCGCCGGTGGCGAATAAGGGCCATGCCGTGGATGAATTTATGCGCCAGGCGCCGTTTCAGGGCCGCGTGCCGGTCTGCGTCGGCGACGACCGTACCGACGAGGACGGCTTTATCGCGGTCAACCGGCTGGGCGGCTTTTCCATCCATGTCGGGGCGGCGAGCGAATCCGCCGCGCAGTATCGCCTCGCCGATGTGCCCGCGGTGATCGCCTGGCTGGCGGCTTTCGCGCCGGGCTAAGGCCGGCTGTGACCGTTCGGTGGCGCTGAACCGCGGCCTTGTTTTGTTGAAATGCGACCCCAGATTTCAGACAGACGCGTAGGGCAAGCAAACACCGGTATTCCCCCCATCGGTCTCTGCGACTTTGTCCTATGCGTCTTTTTTTCTTTTGGCGCGGTCACGCCAAGAACACGGCACCATTCGATCAACGCCCCATTTGATAGTCAGTCGGTCATCGATGGAGGTAGCACCATGAAAAGCCTGATCAAGCTTGCTCTCGCAACCAGCGCGTTCGCCGTGGCGGGCTTCGTCACCTATGGCCCGAGCGACGCCGGTATCGGCATCCCGCCTACCATGGCGCAAAGCGCCAATGTCGGCATCAATTCGGGTGGCCCGAGCGATGCCGGCATCGGCATCCCACCCACCATGGCGCAAAGCGCCACAACCAGCGCCAGCTCGGGCGATGCCGCCGTGATCAACGGTCAGGCTAGCCCGACCCCCAGGAAGCAGGTCGGCCAGAGCAACGACGCCAATGGCGGCTTGAATGCCTCGAACGGTCAGACCGGCCAATTGCCCAACGGCCAGCCGCTCAAATCCGGCACCCCTCCGGGCGTCGGCGGCAATATCGATAAATACGCCGGCCACTGACGAAACCAGCCGGGAGGCTAGGAAGGGCGTCGGCGAAAGCCGGCGCCCTTCGTCTTTGCACGCTTAATGCAGGGGCCAGAAGGCGAGGATCAGCGGCACGCCGGTCAGCGTGACCAAGAACGTCAACGGCAATCCGAGATGCCAGTAATCGCTGAAATGATAGCCGCCCGGCCCCATCACCAGCGTGTTGCATTGATGGCCGATCGGCGAGAGGAAATCGCAGGAGGCGCCGACCGCGACGGCAATGAGGAATGGATCCGCATTGAAGCCCAATTGTTTGGCAAGCGCCGCGGCAACCGGGCCCATGACGATGACGGCGGCGGCGTGATGCAGGAAGGGCGTCACCAGCATGGTGATGACCAGCAACATCACGAGGGTGCCGTAGACGGGCATCACATCCGCGCCATGCGATAGCCAATCGGCGATCAGATCGGTGGTGCCGGTGCTGCGCACCGCTTCGCCGACCGGGATCAGGCAGCCGAGCAGGATTAGGATCGGCCAGTCGACCGCCTCGTAGATCTGCTTCAAGCTCAGTATGCCCAGCACCGCGATCAGCACCGCGCCGCCGGTGAAGGCGAGCGCCACCGGAACCCACTCGGTCGCCGACAGCACCACGCAAACCAGCAGGATGAGCGCCGGCAGATAAAAATTCCGCGACTTGCCGAGCTGCAGATTGCGCTCGGCGAGCGGCAGGCAACCGAGCACCGCGAGGCTCTCGGTCATCGCCTCGACCGGGCCCTGCAGCACCACCACGTCACCTTCGCGGAACTGGGTGTTGCGCAGCCGGGTCCCCATGCGCCGGCCGGCGCGGCTCAGGGCGAGGAGATTGACCCCGTAATGCTCGCGCAGCTTCAAGCCGAGCGCCGAGGTGCCGATCATCGGCGAGGCTGCCGTGACCACCGCCTCGACGACGCCGAGCGCAGAGGGCTTTTTGTCCTCGCTCTTTTTCTCATCGGCGGCCGGACGCGGAGCCGCGGCGGCCTTAGCCTCCGCATCGGCTTCGGCCTTGGCCCCAGTCTTATCGGAAATCTTATCGGACGCCTTGTCGGCCGCTTTGTCGGCGGCCTGCTCGCGCAAATTTCCCGTGGTGATCGGCTGCTGGTTCTCGTCGACGGTGATCTCCTTGCTGCCGACCAGTTCGAGCGAGGCGGATTCGACCAGCTTCTGCAGATCGTTGGGATCGGATTCCAGCACCAGCACGTCGCCGGCGAAAAGGGTCCAATGACCGGCCGGGATGTAGCGCCGGTTGCCCTCGCGGATGATCGCGGTGACGGTGATGTTCTGATCGGCCAGCGCTTCAAGCTCGTTCACCGTCTTGCCGGTGAGCGGTGAGCCTTCGGGCAGGCGCGCCTCGGCGACGTAATCCTCGACCCGGAAGGGCTGGTCGGCGAGGTTCTGACCGCTGCGGCGGATCGGGATCAGCCGCCAGCCGACCGACAGGAAGGCGACCGCCACCAGCGTCACGCCGAAGCCGACCGGGAAGAAATCGAACATCTTGAAGGGCTGGCCCAGCAGCTCCTGGCGCACGCTGGAGATGATGAGATTGGGCGACGTGCCGATCAGCGTCATCATGCCGCCGACCAGCGAGGCGAAGGACATCGGCATGAGGAATTGCGCCACCGGCCGCTTGCCGCGCCGCGCCACCTGCATCGCCACGGGCAGGAAGATCGCCAGCGCGCCGATGTTTTTCACCATCGCCGACAGCGCCGCCACAGCACCCGCGAGCACGCCGACCTGCATGCGGGGCGAATGCAGCAGCGGCCGCAACGGCCGCATCAGCACGTCGAGGATCCCCGACCGGCCGACCGCGGCGCTTAGGATCAGCGCCGAACCAATCAGCGGCAGCAGCGAGTTGCTGAAGCCGTTGAAGGCCTTGTCGGCCGGCACGATGCCGCAGGCAACCGCCGCCAGCAGGGTGATCAACGCCACCACGTCGAAACGGATGCGGTCCCACCAGAAGAGACACATCATGCCGGCGAGCACGCTCAGACTGAAGATTTGTGGCCAGGTCAAAAAAGCACTCCATCCAGGGTCGAAAAACGGTCCGATCGTGTCTTTTTCGCACTGCAAATTGCCATGAAGGCATCAAATTCCTCAGTGTTAAATCCGGCACCCGCGAGTTATAACGGCTCGCGATATGGGAGGGTTTCGCATGAAATTGCTTACGGCGATGCTGTTGGCCACCGCTCTCGGCCTGTCCAACGCCCATGCCCAGCAGGCGATCGCACCGATTCCACCGCCGTCTGGCCCTCCCACTCCAAGCGCCACCGCCCAGCTACCACCCGTGCCGGCGCTGCCGCCAGTGCCCCCAGTGCCCGATGCGGCAGCGCCGACCGATCCGATTGCGGCGCCGGTCGCGGCATACGTACCGCCCATCCGTCATCGCCGCCTTCATGTCGTCGCGCAGGGCTCGTCATCAGCCGGCGAGCGGAGCGAGACCCAGGCGCTCAATATCCTCGAAGCCCAAGGCGATGGCGATTTCAGCAATCTGCATCGCACCGGCCGCGACTATACGGCGACGGTTAACCAAAACGGTGCGGCGCAGACGGTGGTGGTCAATCCGCGCACCGGCGAGATTCGCAATACCCAATAGGCCCTCACCTATTCGGCGGCGCGAACCTTGACCTCCATCGCGCCGATGCGGGCGAAATCGAGCGCCATGGTGTCGCCCGGCACGACCCGGGCGACGCCTTCGCAAGTGCCGGTCATGATGATGTCACCCGGCAGAAGGGTGTAGAAGCTCGAGGCGAAGGCGATCTGCTTCGGCATGCTCATCACCATCAGGCTGGTGTTGGAGGCCTGCTTCACCTCGCCATTCACCTTCAGCGAAAAATCAAGATTGGTCGGATCGCCGAGCTCGTCGGCGGTCACTAGCCACGGCCCCAGCACGCCATAGCTGTCGATCGATTTACGGAAGCTGCGATCCTCGCTGCCGCGCACCACCATGTCGAGAGCGATGGCATAGCCGGCGACGTAATCGAAGGCCTTGTCCTCCGATACGTTGTTGGCGCGCTTGCCAATGATAAGGCCGAGCTCTGCCTCGTGGTCGGTGCGGCGATCGGGAAAGCGCACGGCGATCCCCTCGGAGGGGCCGACCAGGCAGCTGCTCGCCTTGATGAAGAGTCCCTGCTGCTCGATCGAGGCGGCCCGCGCGCTCGGCGAATAGACCGCAATCTCCTTATCCTTGTCGGCTTCCTCGCGGTGCTTCTGGTAGTTGACCGGGGTGCCGATGATCTTCGACGGGTTAGCGACCGGGCTAAGGAAACGCACCGAGGAGGCCGGCACCGGCTTCGCCTGGTCGGCCAGCTTTTCCATCGTGGGGCGCAGCCGCTCGAGATTGGCGATCAGCGGATCGCCAATCGGCAGCGGATAGCGCACCGCCGGCAGCTCATCGACGATAGCGCTGACGTCATGGACGTTGGCACCCCGCACCACGCCGATCCGGTTGTCGTTGTAGCGGCAAATCCTCATAGGCTCCCCCTCTTGGCAGGTCTCAAGCGCTGCCCTGCCCCGGCAAAATAAGCGGCGAGCGCCGCCGGTGCAGCAAGAATCGGGACGAGGCCTAGAAAATCGTGCTGCCCACCATCAGCCCGGCCACCAGCAGCACGACGAATATAACGATGAAGATAAAGAACAGAATTCGCGCGATCTCGCCGGTCGCGGCGGCGATGCCGGTGAAACCAAACAGACCGGCGACCAGGGAAATCACCAGGAAAAAGAGTGCCCATCTCAACATAATTATCTCCTCGCTCGAATCTCATGAGGCAGCGGGTCTTGGCTCGCGCCGAAGCGGCGGACCATGATCGGCGATTGCGGCAGAAGCATGGCTAGACCGAAACCGGATCGCTACCGACCGGCGCGAAGAGGCCCTGTTTCGCGCCCTCGGCGAATTTGACGTCTTTCGGCAGCTCGATCGAGCAGGAGCGCACGCGCTGGGATGCGGCGGCCAGGCTCGGCAGGGTTTTGCCCTCGGCATTCGCCTTCATAGCGCGCTGCAGCCAGCGCCGCGTCATGATGATCCCGTTATCGGTCGAGACCAGGTTTTCGCGGCCGCGGTCGGTGATCGGCCCCATGCTTTCCTGCAGCGAGGCGTCCTGCATAGCAATGCCCTCGATGCCGCTGTAGCGCTCGCCGGATTTCTGCGTGGCGCGGTCCATCAGGTAATCGTTGGTCTTGTTCGCCGCCGGGATGAAGGTGCCCGGCACGTAGGTGACATGGATGCCGGCGCCGCTATCCATGGCGTCGATCTCCTCGGCGGTGAGCGCGCGGCGCGGATGGTAGTTGATGCTCCAGGTCCAGCAATGCTCGTCGTCGATCGGGACCCAGGCATGGGCGCCGAGCGGATGGCCGCCGCGCGGGGGGATTATGGTATGGAAGGGCGCGATCCACGGCGTGATGCGCCAGTAATAGCGGCCGTCATCGGCGTTGCGCCGCGCGCCGATGAGGAGACCGCCGTCGAATTCGGCGATCTCGAAATGCGGCATCAGATCGTTCTCGTTGTAGGTATTGGCCTTGGTGCCGCCGCGGAACAGCGGATCGCGCTTTAAGGAGCCGCCATGCAGGAAGGAGACGTGGCTTGAATCGATGCCGCCCTCGATCGCCTGCAGGTAGTTGCTCTCCTGCAGACGCTTCGAGATATAGAGGTTCGCCTGCGGCACCTCGGTCCATTCGACCGCCGGCGGCTCGGGCTTGAGCTCGGGCGGACCCATGTAGGCCCAGATCACGCCCGCCTTCTCGATGCAGGGATAGGCCGTCAGCTTGATGCGTGAGCGCATGCCGGTCTCATCGGGCTCGGAGGGCAGGTCGACGCATTGCCCGGTCACATCGTATTTCCAGCCGTGATAGGGGCAGCGCAGCCCGCATTCCTCGTTGCGCCCGAACCACAGCGAGACGCCGCGATGGGCGCAGAATTCATCGACCAGCCCGACCCGTCCCATCGAATCTCGAAAGCAGATCAGCTTTTCACCGAGCAACTGAACCCGGACCGGCGCGCCATCGGGCTCGGCCACCTCCCTTGCCAGCAGCGCTGGGATCCAATAGCGCCGGAACAGCGCACCCATCGGGGTGCCCTTGCCGGTTTGCGTCAACAGCGCGTTATCCGCTTGCGACATCGCCATGGCTTGCTCCGCTATCTCTTCTGGTCCGGCTGAATGCAGACCCGCCCATCGACGACACGCGCGGTCCACACTCGGACCGGCTCGCTGCAGGGCGGAAAGGTCGGCAGGCCGGTCTTGATGTCGAAGCGCCCCTGATGGAACGGGCATTCGACCTCGTCGCCGATCACACTACCCTCGCTCAACGCGCCGGGGCCATGGGTGCAGGCATCCGCCATGACGTAATAGCCATCGCCGAGCTTGAAGACGGCATAGACCGATCCGGCGCCCTCGGCGCGGCAGGGCGCCTCATCGCCCACATCGGCGGCATCGCAAAGCTCGAGCAAAGGGGATGGCAAGGGTCCGGAACTCCGCGCGGGTTAGACCGCGCCATCTTATTTCATCGGATGCGTGCCGAACAAACGCAATTCCCCGCCGCCCGGCTTCGATACCGGAGGACGGGGACGCGAAAACCACGAGCGAATGCCGGTTTGGCTATATGACGCCGGCGACCAATAGGACGATCAGGATAATCAGCAGCAAGCCGCCGCCGCCCGCCGGGTAATAGCCCCAGCCGCCGCTATAGGGCCACGCCGGTAAGGCACCGATGATGAGAATGATGATGACGATCAATAACAGCGTTCGGACCATGACGTGCTCCGCTAGCTAGGTTAAATCCTGTGTCATCTAAACCCGGCGGCACGGCTTTCGTTCCAGCGGCAGGCCGAGCCTAGAAGACGATGACCTGGCGGATCGCCTTGCCCTCGCGCAGCCGGTCGAAGCCCAGATTGATGTCGGCCAAGGCAAGCCGGCCGCTCATCAGCCGGTCGACCGGCAGCTTGCCGCGCCGATAGAGCTCGATGAAGCGCGGAATGTCGCGCGCCGGCACGCCGCCGCCAATATAGCTGCCCTTCAGCGTACGCTCCTCGGCGACCAGATTGACGACCGGCACAGGTAGCGCGGCGTTTGGCGGCGGCAGCCCGGCGGTGATGGTGGTGCCGCCGCGCTTGGTGATCTTGTAGGCAAAGCTCAGCGCCGCGACCGAGCCCGCCATCTCGATCGCGTAATCGACGCCGCCCTTGGTCAGCTCGCGAACATGCTCGGCAGCGCGCGGATCGCCAGCATTGACGGTGTCGGTGGCGCCGAGCTGCCGTGCCAAGCCCAATTTATCCTCGGCGATGTCGATGGCGATAATGCGCGCAGCACCCGCGACGATGGCGCCGAGCAATGCGGCGAGGCCGACGCCGCCGAGTCCGATAATGGCGATCGACGAGCCGGGCGGCGGCTTTGCCGTATTGACCACCGCGCCGACGCCGGTCAGCACGGCGCAGCCGAACAGTGCCGCCTCGTCGAGCGGCAGATCGGGCTCGAGCTTGACCAGCGAGCGGCGTGACATCACCGCGTGATCGGCAAAGGCCGAGACGCCCATGTGATGGTTGACCGGATTGACACCACGATGAAGCCGCCGCCCGCCGCCGAGCAGTGTGCCGGCGCCATTGGCCGCCGCACCCGGCTCGCACAAAGCCGGCCGCCCTTCGGCGCAGGGCAGGCAATGGCCGCAGCTCGGCATGAAGACCATGACGACGTGATCGCCGGGCGCGAGATCGTTGACCCCCGCCCCGCACTCGACCACCACCCCGGCCGCCTCGTGGCCGAGCGCCATCGGCAGCAGCCGCGGCCGGTCGCCGTTGATGACCGAGAGATCGGAGTGGCAAAGCCCGGCGGCGGCGATCTTGACCAGCACCTCCCCCGGCCCCGGCGGGTCGAGGCTGAGTGCCTCGATGGATAGGGGCCGGCTTTGCGCATAGGGCGGCGCCAAGCCCATCTGGCTCAATACCGCGGCTTTAATCTCCATCCGGCTCCCTCTGACGACGATTCTCCGGACGATCCGGCACCGCCCGCCTGCGCGCAAGGCCGTTGTGAAGGACTTCTATCGGCCCGCCGATCCCTGCACACTGGGCCGATGATCGAGCTCCAATCAATCACCAAGCGCTATGACGGCGCGAATGTGGTGGCGGATCTCTCGCTGAGCGTCGCCGAAGGCGAACTGCTGGTGCTGCTCGGCGGCTCGGGCTCGGGCAAGACGACGACGCTCAAGATGATCAACCGACTGATCGAGCCGAGCAGCGGCATCATTCGCGTCGATGGCGAGGATGTAGCGGGGATCGCGCGCCCGAAGCTGCGCCGCCGCATCGGCTATGTCTTCCAGAAGGTCGGGCTCTTCCCCCATCTCACCATCGCCGAGAACATCGCGGTAACGCCCTCCTTGCTCGGCTGGGACAAGGCCCGCATCCGCCGGCGCGTCGAAGAGCTGCTCAACCTCGTCGAGCTCGATCCGACGAGCGGCGCGCGCTTTCCAGGCCAGCTCTCCGGCGGGCAGGAGCAGCGCGTCGGCGTCGCGCGAGCGCTCGCCGCCGAGCCCAAGGTGATGCTCCTGGACGAACCTTTCGGCGCGCTCGACCCCCTGACCCGCGACCGGCTGCAGCAATCCTTTCTCGCCATCCGCAAGCGGCTCGGCCTCACCGCCATTTTCGTCACCCATGACATGGTCGAGGCGCTGCTGCTCGGCGACCGCATCGGCGTCATGCATCAGGGACGTCTCGCGCAGCTGGGATCACCGCGAGATTTGTTGCAGCGTCCGGCCGACGATTACGTTCGCCGCCTGACCGAGACCGCGTCGCGCCAGGCCGATCTGGTCGAGAAGCTCAAGCATGGCGGCGGCGCATGATCCCGCAACTGGCCCTGCTGCCGGGTTATCTCACCGCGCATCTGCAATTGAGCCTGATAGCGCTGGCGCTCGGCATCGGGTTCAGCGTGCCCCTAGGCGTGGCTCTGACCCGCCTGCCCCGCTTCGAGCGGCCGGCGCTGGCGGTGGCGAGCGTGATTCAGACCATCCCGAGCCTGGCGCTGCTCGCCATCATGGTGCCGGCGCTGGCGGCGCTGGGCCTGCGCAGCATCGGCTTCCTGCCGGCGATCATCGGCCTCACCCTCTACAGCATCCTGCCGGTGCTGCGGAACACGGTGATCGGGCTGCAGGGTGTCGATCGCACGCTGATCGAGGCGGCGGACGGCGTCGGCATGACCGGGGCGCAGCGGCTGTGGCGGGTCGAGCTTCCCTTGGCCTTGCCGGTGATCGTCGCCGGCATCCGCACTGCCACGGTATGGACCGTTGGCATGGCGACGCTGGCGACACCGATTGGTGCCACCAGCCTCGGCAATTACATCTTTTCCGGGCTGCAGACGCGCAACTACGACGCGGTGCTGCTGGGCTGCGTCGCCTCGGCAGGATTGGCGCTACTGCTCGACGGGCTGGTGCGTCTCTTGGAGACGGGCTTGCGAGAGCGGCGCCGAGCACGCAGCTGGCTCGCCCTTGGAATTTTCGCGCTGCTCTACCTCTACACCGGCGCCACGCTGCTGCCCGGATTGACCGGTGCCCGCGCCGAGCGGCCCATCGTCATCGGCGCCAAGACCTTCACCGAGCAATACATCCTGGCCGATATACTGGCCGGCCAGATCAGCCGCGCCACCGGTGCACCGACGCGCATCGTATCCTCGCTCGGCTCGACCGTCGCTTTCGATGCGCTGGGATCGGGGCAGATCGACGCCTATGTCGAATATTCCGGCACGATCTGGGCAACGCTGATGAAACGCGATGACGTGCTGGACCGCGACACCGTACTGCGCGAGGTCGGCGACTGGCTACAAACCCAGCACGGCATCGCGTTGGTGGCGGCGCTCGGCTTCGAGAATTCCTATGCGCTGGCAATGCGCGGCAGCGAGGCGCGGCGGCTCGACATCAGCGATCTCTCGCAACTGGCGCCCACAGCGCCGCGCCTGACCATCGGCGGCGATTACGAGTTCTTCGCACGGCCGGAATGGCGGGCGATCCAGTCGGCCTATGGCCTTGCTTTCAAGGATCAACGCATCCTCGACACCTCGCTCATGTATCAGGCGGCGGCGCAGGGCGAGGTCGATGTCATCAGCGCCTTCTCGACCGATGGCCGCATCGCCGGTTTCGATCTCACCGTGCTGGCGGACGACCGTCACGCCATCCCGCCCTATGACGCGATCATTCTGGCCGGGCCGGCGCTGGCGCGCGATCATCCGGCAGCGCTGGCAGCGCTGCGCAACTTGGCCGGCAGCATCGATGCCCCGCGCATGCGGGCGATGAACGCCGAAGTCGATCACGATCACGTGACGCCGGAAGCCGTCGCCGCGCAGTTCCTCGGAGCAGCGGGTAAATAGCGGTCTCAGCCTCGGGCGCGCAGCGGCGGCGCGGCGTTCTCCGCCGCAAGAATCGCATCGACGATGCGGCGCGCCTGGATGCCGCCGGCATCCTGGTTGAAATCCATCTGGCCCGGTAGGCTCTCTCCATAAGCG
>Ga0182015_10000682_pt1 | contig 47850 bp, 47 predicted proteins | sample 712P3MmetaG_FD_120478 | JGI IMG/M metagenome (GOLD analysis project Ga0182015, IMG submission 120478) | Permafrost microbial communities from Stordalen Mire, Sweden - 712P3M metaG | ecosystem: Environmental > Terrestrial > Soil > Wetlands > Permafrost | place: Sweden: Stordalen | collected...
CGCAGTCATCATTCTGGGAGGTCTCTCGTATCGGTGCATTCCATTAAGCGTTGCTGCGTAGCGTTGAGGTTTTTTACCACCACCTCTGCGACTCGCTTCATGAGTTGATAGCCCAGTTCGTGGTTCGCTTCACATTTCGCCAGCAAGCGAGTCCCATAGAAGAAAATTGCCCGTGTCGAATCAATTGCACGGGCGCTGAAATGCATATAGTGAGGAGGAAATAACCAGGCACACCCCAAATCATCGCCCGGTCCGAGTGTTCGAATGGGGATCATGCCACGCTCCTTCGCTTCCGATTCGATCAAAACCTTGCCTTCCAGAATCAGATAAAAACGGTTGGCTTGGTCTCCTTGCCGAAAAATCAACTCCCCCGGCTTGAATTGCGCTTCCATCGTAGAATCAGCGAGCATCTGAATAAGATCCTCACTCAATCCCTTAAAAAAGGGCTGTTGTGCGACTAGCGCAAGGAGTTCGCTTGAAGCAGGATTTCCAGTCACGCCAGCAGATGAAGTTTCATGTTCGTCGGGTTCCGTGAATTGATCTTTGCGTCCGAGTCCGGTTGTTTTCATATTTTGAGTCTCGTTTCAAGTTGGCTTGGCGCATCTAATCACTTCGATGTCGTCTCCCATCTCTGGCCTCTTGCGAAACTCCTCGCGCGCAATCGCATGGTGTTCGGGCAGCAGGATCGGCAATTCGTTTCATGCGCTCTCAAATGTGCATTGCCGCCGATTTTTATGAAAAAATAACCGAAAATCCGCCTGTGCGTCATGGGGTGAACACCCCATATGCAGATTGAAGCAATGGCTGGATGTTCAACTCTGACCGGTGCGACAATTTTGTCATTATCCACGGACATAATCACAGATTCGGTGTTGCTTTAATAAAAAATATATTGTATATCGCAATGCGATATATGTCAAACAAACGATGTTGCCCGGTGAACTCCCCGTGTTGGATATTATGAGAGATATTCAGCCGATGGCTTCAATCAACGGTTTGGCGGATGCTTGAATCACGACGCTACTCCATTGAATTTTTCAAAAATGCATTCTCGCACCCGTTCACTGTTTACGTGATCCACAACCCTGAATCATTCAATGGCCATGCTCTACAATGGGAATTTCATTGGACAAAATGTGAGCAGACTTCGTTGTCAAAATGGTTGGACGCAAGACGAACTCGTTGTCAAACTTCGACTGCTAGGTTGCTGCATGACCCGCGACCTCTTGGCCAACATCGAAACTCGCCACTTCGCCTTAACCAACAAACAAATTAAGTATTTTACGGAGGTTTTCGATTGTGAAGCAGATGAGATTTTCCTGCAAAAGCATCTAAGTAGGAAAAAGGCTAACCGTCAACGTTGAGCCATCTTTACAGAGGACGCGGAATACGGTAACCAACCGAATCGCGGAACGGGACAGAATAACTGGTGAAGAGGTGACTCCGGCACCGCTTTGAAAGGAAACCCGAACCTTGATGTTCAAAATAATCTCCTGTTTGAAACACTTTTCTGACGCCAACTCATATTATTCGAATGATTCAGATGAGGATGCGTTTGCTTGTGACTTTTTGTTTGGCGGCCGTGCTTCAGTCACCACAATTTTAAGAATCACCGGCTGGCCTTGATTTACCAAGGGCTGGTAGTTGGTTGACACCTTTGCCACAAATGACAGTTCCCTTTTCTGCATCGCAATTTCAATGCGTCGCAAATTATGACCCTCAATTAAAATTTCATGTGTGGCAAAAAACAATTTCAACCGATGATCTTTGTCATCAATCGTGGATTCGGCAAAGGCGAATTGATTAAAGGGCAGCGTGATTGCGCGCCCCGGTGCTGTTTCAACGCGAAGCCCGTCCACTTGCGGGTCAATCGCCCAGCATTCGGGTGACTTGGTGCTCATGTTTTTGTGTGATGTTTGGTTTCAGGTTGCGGTTGTGCCGGTTGGATTTTTTTAACCGGCAAAAGGTGTCGGCGGCGTGTTCGCCAAAGCGCAGCAGATAGCCACGAAGTTTATCCCAAAGAAGAATGCCAGGCTGACGGCGAAAGCCGTCGGCAAATTCCAACGCCAACGGACGATGCCCGGAGCGGGCGACATTTTCGCGAAGTTGCTCCTTGTCCGGCGTAAAAATGCGGATGCCGCGACGACCTCGTGAAATTGTCACATACCACTGCTGGGCATTAGTTGCTGCCTTGATCGTCGAATCGGAAAAGAGAACGTAATCCACCGTCTTGCCTTGCGAGCCGTAGGAAGTCACGGCGTAACCCGGAAGAAATTCACGGAATTCTTTGTCCAATACGCGGCCATCCGTCAATTCGACTTCGCCATCGGCGCGGAGGGATTTGACCGTGACCAATTCCCCGTTGGTGACACGGCCACCGGCGACCAGTTTGCGATTGGCTTTCAGATGCAGCCGGTCATTTTCCGCGACTGAAATTTCACGCGGCAGGCAAACCGTTATCCGGTCGAGCAGCCGGTTCGAGACCGCAACGATTGCGCCGTTGACTTCGACCATTGCGCCCCATTTGAAAATGTTTGCCAGTTTTCCTTTTGACCCAGGTTCAACCTCACGCACTTTCTGATTAAAAATAATCACCGCATCCTGCGGATAAAAACGCTCATCGCGTTTCTGCGCTTTCGTCAGGTCAAGTTTGTCCAGCACTTGAATGGCCGTGTCATTCGCACCGAGCAGCCCTTTTGATTTCAGCGCATCGCGCACGGAGGAATTGACGCGGCGCACTTCATCCCAAGTTTGTGAGACAACGACGGCGGAAGCATTTTGTTCCGCAAGCTGGACGTATTCACCGGCCAGCGTGTCGGCCTGTCCACCCAAACCGCATGAAACGACCGCGCCCATTTTATCCAGCCGTTCAAATGATTCGGCCAACTTGCCTGCCGCTGCGGCTTCGACGGCTTTGCGATACTGATTGATACGCACACGTTCACTTTTGTCCCGACCGCGCTCCGGGTCCTGACGGCGAATCTTGTGCAATTCAATTGGCCGGACACCGGAATGCAACTCAATGGCCCGCAGCGCATCCGAAGCCTCGACCGCCCCATGCTGCCGCGTATCGCCCGAAAGAATCAGTCGGGCATTTCGTTCCTTCGCCAACCGGATCAATTCCAACATCTGGCGACCGCCAATTTGTCCCGCTTCATCCACCACAATCAGCGCGCCTTCGGAAAGTTCCCGGCGTTGCAAAAAACTCGCGACTGTTTTGGGCGAAGGAAAACCTGCTTGCTCCATGTCCACCACCTGTTGACGTTGTGGCGCGAGGATGACAATGCTCCGGCCTGATTGCCGGACTTGTTCAACCAACTCGCGCAGGACAAAGCTTTTGCCTGTGCCCGCGCCACCACGAAAAACGGCAACCGCATTGATTGAACCAAGTAACGCATCAAGTGCGCGACGCTGTTCATCATCCAGTTGGGGATTCGCCGGACGCGGCTGCCAAACCAGCGGATAACAGGAACCGATGCCGTCCTTGGCAGTCTGGACAATTTCCCATTCGCATAATAAAACGTCGCGAAGTGTCACTTGGCCCGGACGTTCATCATGGCGGATATAATTACGCTGGCGCGTGAACTCTATGAGTTCAGCAACGGTGAAACCCTGACCGCGCGCCCGTTCCAACGCCTGCTGCCAAATCTGGCATTCCAGCACGACGGAATTCCGATCAAACAGATGTTCCTCTGCCCATTGAACTGCTTCGGCGATGCTGATGCGATTTTTCGCAATGACATTTTGTCCTGAACTTTTCAGACTTCGGCGCAAGAAAACGCGCTCGTCTTTGGTCAACTGCGACTCCCACAAAACCCGCAATTCATCCCGTGACAAATCCTTTTGTTTCCGGGCGCGATTGGTTTCCGCCAGCATCGCACGCAATTTCTGGATGTTCGCTTCGCCGAGTTCCGGCTTTTCAACTAGCAATTTTTTCAGCGATTCATTTATCTGCGCGTGCCGTTTGGAAAACCGTTCGCAAATTTGTTCGGGAACACCTTCGATTTGGAAATCACCGCGCGCATGATTGCGAATGCGATAGCCGTAATTTTGCAATTCACGCGCCAGTTCATGGTAATAAACATTTCTGGCAAATTTCCGCGCCCGCAAAAGTTCAAAGTTTTGGAGCGCCTTCCAGCGATTCTCAACCGGATCGAAAGTGGCGTTGAACACGATGCCGTGCGTGTGCAGATGTGGATCGAGTGCGCGGGACGTATCGTGAGTAAATAATGCCGCCACGAAATTGCCGGTTAAACGGTCGTTCTGCGCCCCATCCGTCCGAATGCGTGTCGCGGCATACACCTCGAATTCTTTCAATGCCAGCCGCACCGCCCGTTCATGCAGGGCGAATATTCGTTCGTCTCCACCAAGAAATGCGGCGATGGAAACTGATTTTGGCGGTGAAAAAGTAAAATCAAAAAAAACACGCCGATTGGCAACTGTGCCGTCCTCCTCGACACGTCTTCCTTTCTGCCGTTGAGTCAATTTTTCACCTGTGGCGGGATGTTGATTATCACAAAGCCGCAGAAAATCATCCGCGCGGACTTTGCCGGATAAACCAAGATGTTCCGCGCCCACCCCAAACCATTCGCCAGTCACGCGCTGACCTTCATCGTAATAATCGCCCACGCAAAGATGTTCCTGAAAGTATTCCTTTGCGTTCGTCAGATTATATTGCGTCTTTGCCGTGACCACACCCCGGACACTATCAGGACTTAACGCGCATTTTGTGTCCCAGTGACACCTTCTCTCATCCGAATTTTGGTGAACTGCGGACATGAGTTATGCAACGGACGAAGAAATCAGAACTGCTCTCCGGGTTCTGAACGCGCTCAAGGATGAACTGAAGGCGCACACGAAACGCCGGATGGATCGAATCCCGGACAACTCGGCATGGAACGAGAAGGCCACTCACATTGATTTCGATCTGCGAGGAAACCTGGACAGCATCCACGGTTTGAAGTTGGAACTGAAGCACTGGCTCAAACGTCGGCTCAATGCAATCCGGCGCAGCAACCACACCTGATTATGATGACACCCACGACCGCTGACCTTCGCACTGCCATCCAAGTTCTGGATAGACTTGGCGAAAGATTCACCGCCAACGCCAACAACTCGATGATAGAAATGCACGAGTCGCCACGTGGCAGCCATCAAGCCGGACAGATTGAAGCCAGCGCCATCGAACAAACAGCCCGCGTCAAACTCGTCAGCGCACAGTTAAAAAGTTGGCGCGACGAACTGTTGCAACAACGTCAAACCGTTGCCCACCATGTTTAATTCTCAATACGCTTTACCCCTAATTTTCATTAGGACTTGGAGTGCGCGCAGATGTTGCGCCAGAGTCGCGCGAGTGACGCGCAATCTTCCGCAGTCGCGGACATGGAAACCGTCAGTCCACGACCGTGGACTCGCCGCACATGAGGCGCGGGCGTGGATTGGCCGTGTCCGTGAACAATGCGTGTTTGCGGTTGGTCCGCAGCCGCAGCCGCGTCCATGGACAGTCCACAAACGGGCAGTGGCCACGGCTCTGGATAATCCACGAACAAGCCGCCGCCACGATTTCTCCGCGACCACAATCAGGCCGTGTCCAAGAATTGTCCGGTCTTCACGGATGGCCGTTGAATGTCCGGTCTGTCGTAACGTATTTCCATCCTGTCGTCCGCACACGGTCTGACCTTATCCAAAATCATTCCAATCTTATGTCCTCATTTAATCCCGACAAAATCCGCAAGGCCGTCGAGGAATTCACTCCGCGCCGGCCAGAGAAGTTCCAGGAATTATTTGCCGCAAAAGATGTCGTGATTGAACTGCGAAAAAAACGCGCCTCGTATCGCTCCATCGCGGATTTGCTGACACGGCATTGCCTGCCGACTTGCAAAACATCCGTCGCTTTGTTTTGCCACAAAGTTCTCGGTGAAAAAGTGCGCCCCTATAAACGTCCCGCTTATGAAAAATCGGCCGCTTCTGAAATTCCCGTTCGTGACGAAGCACCTCCGGCCACATCGCAGCCAACCGAAATCATTCCGCCCGCAGATGCAAACGGCGGTGAAACTTCGCCCGCCCGCGCTCGCGGCCCGCGCATCGCTCAAGTCCGAATGCTTAAACCACAATCGCAAACCACATGAAACGTCTCGACCTCATACTCAATGGCAAAGGCGGTGTCGGCAAAAGTTTCTTCGCCGTCAATTTTGTTCAATACCTCAAGGACAAGGGCATCGCGCACACCGCCATTGACAGCGACAACGAAAATTCAACGCTGAAACGCTTTCATCCCGACACTCGCTTCCTCGACCTTGCAGAGCGGCGCGGACTTGATGGAATTTTCAGTGCATTGGAAAAATCAAATCTGGTTGTCATGGATTGCCGCGCCGCGTCCACCGACTTGTTCATTGATTTCTTCAACGTGATCGACGTGTCCACAGTGCTGTCAGCGATGGGCGCGGCACTCACCTTCATCATGCCGGTGAACCATGAATCGGACAGCGTTGACCAGGTGCAACGGTTGGCCGACCAGTTCGGCAAGAAATGCAGTTATGTCGTCGTCCGCAACGCAGCACATAGTGAGAGCTTTGAATTGTTCGAGGCGTCCGAGGTGCGCGCGCAACTCAAAGACAAACTCGGCGGACGGGAAATCGCCATGGCGCAATTGCAGGATTGGCTCGTCGTGGCGATGAATCAAGAAAACGTGACCGTAACGGCGGCGGCAAAACATCCGGCCTTTGGTTTGCTTGATCGTCAACGACTTCAAACGTGGCAACGAAAGCTCTACACCGAAATTGAATCCGCCGCCGACCTGCTGCTGCCCACCAAATAATGAGCGCACCAAAAGTTAAGCCGCCAGATTTTGACGAGGAATTTATTCAGGCCGTCGCCAAATGGCGTGATGACCACAAAATTCGTGAAGACGACGCCACGATGCTTTTCATCGAACTGTTTCGGATTCATCAAAACCATTGGGACGCACTTCGCGGCCGGGAGATGCCCTCCTTCAATCAATTCCGCTCGGACATCGCTTTGCTCACCCAGGCGACCAAAACATTTCAACTGGATACGGCAACCTTGATTGAACTGCTTAAAAACCAGCCGTCCACTCACAGCGCGGTGAAAGTGACCCGCACTGCCGCCTTCTTTGCAGCACTCTCCTGTCTGCTGGCCGGTTATCTCATCAGAATGTTTTGGCCATGAAACTTGATTTTGTCCCATTCAGTTTGCCGCATTTATCTTCAGTTTCGTTGTTCAAAGAATGGCGGCCAGTTGCGATTCTATTGCTGATCGTCGTCGCGCTGTTTTTATTGATTCCGCGCAAACATAAATCGCAGGTCGCCCGGCTTGGGCGTCTCACATGGCGGCGCAATCAATTCTGTCGCGGCTGGCTCATCACCGGCGACACCGGCTCCGGCAAAACCAGTTCCGGCATCAATCAACTCCTCCATCAGGTTTTTCAGAACGAACCGACTTGGGGCGGATTGTGCATTGATGAAAAAGGGGTGTATTGGGAAACGCTCGCGGCAATGGCCAGACATTACAAACGCGAACATGATCTGGTGCATCTGCAAATCCGGCCCGATGATACGGCGATCCAATGGACGCCACCGTATTATTTTAACCTGACCGGCGACCGCAGCATTCCATTTATGACGTATGCCAAATTCGTTGTGGACACGGCAACCAGTCTCGGACAGGGAGGCGACAAAGGATTTTTCAGAAGCCAGGCGCAGATACACATTGCCTACGCATTGGAATTGCTATTCGAGCTGAAGCGTCCCGTCACCCTGCTTGGCGCTTCGGAACTGCTGTTTAACCGGGGCAAGCTTGAAGAAGAACTCCAAAATTTAAGCCAGCTTGGAGAACTTCCGCGCCGCGTTGCCGTTATGGACCATTTTGAGAATCGTCTGCTCAAGCAACCCGAAGAACAACTCGGCGGCGTCCGCGAAACGACCGCAAATTATCTGCAATGTTTTTTGACGCCCGAAGTGGCCGAGGTGTTCTGCACCGCAAACAGCACATTCGATTTCACCGAAATTGATAAAGGCAAAATCATCTGTGTCACCATGCCGCAAAAATTCCAGACCGAACGCCGCTACGTTAATACATTTTTGAAATTGCTATTTTACAGCCACGCTTTGCGCCGCTTCGACAAATCGAAAGCCGAACGCGCGAATGATAATCTGCTCATCTTGTGGGCGGACGAGGCACAACGGTTTATGACCGCCAGCGAGGACGGCACGAGCGATTACAATTGCGTGGACGTGATCCGCGAAGCGGGCGCAACGATTGTCGCCGCCGCGCAATCCACTACTTCGCTTATTCCACCGCTTGGTAACGACAAATCCAAGGTGCTGACGCTAAATCTTCGCAACCGAATGATTTTTCGCTCCGCTGATGAAGCCGACGCCGTTCAAGCCGCCGATTTTCTCGGCAAAAAACTTGTGATGAAACGCTCATGGGGTTCGAGTGCCGGAAAGCGAAACGTGAATTATTCCGAAACGGAGGAACACAAAATCAAATCCTACAAACTCCGCAAACTGCGCGATCACGAATGTGTGCTGGTGCATTGTGAAAAGGGATTCCGCCGCGTGACATTGCCACCACTTGAAGCAGACGGAGCGACTTCAAAATGGTTTTCACGGTGGAGGCGCATAATTTGAATGCTGAATCATTCGACTCCGCCGTGTGCTCGGACAAGTTGCACGTGATAACCGTAGAAGCAGTAAATGAGGAGTTTCATCTAGGTGATGGTATGATGCTCTATTTATCTGCTTCATAAAGTGGGATAGCAGGCGAGTAGTCAGAACGTCTTGGAACTGTGCCTAAAGAAAACCACTTGTTGCCTCCATTCGGCGGCGGGTAATGCGTGCTAAACACCTGCGTTCCGACAGCCTTGAAGGCATTAACCACTGCGCGACGCGGATGTTTTTTTGTTCCGTCCGCCGAAACGAAGGCGGTCTTTGGTTTGAAATAGTTGATCAAGTCCTCGTTTACGTTCCGCCTGCTGCCGTGATGAGGGATTTGCATCCAACTGAGTAAAGCAAGTTTGTAAGCCTGTCTTGCCGCCGCGAGCGCCTCGACTCCCGCATCAGCAGTAAAAAGCAACGCATCCTCGGCATGCTTGGCGTAGAGAATTGTCGAGCTATTGTTTTCCGGCTCAGTTGGAGCTTTGCCTAATCCAGATTCTGCAGCTTCAGCATGTTTTGCGAATGCCGTCGTTTCAAAAAGCATTTCGACGAGGTTCTGTGCATCATGAGCGACCATGGATTGCTCCATCGCCTTAAGTTTCTCGAAATCCGTAAAATCCTTTAAAAGTTGTTCATAAAATTGCAGACTCGGCCCGCATACGAAAAGAAATCCGATTCTCATTCCTTGGAACGGCTCGGCAATTGGCTTCCCCCTCGCAGCAATCGCATTGAACAAGTCCTGAGACGATTGGACAGAACCCCTGACAATTGTTACCACGCGCTTTGCCACTGCTTCACTTCTATTCAAGGCTGTTGTAAGCACGCTCTGATCAATGTGTTTCCATGGCAGATGAACCCATGCTTGTCCAAAATCAATGTTCGGACTTTTCACGACGCCGAGTAATCCTCCGGCGTGGTCGTCATGCGGATGTGAGCATACGATATGATTGAGATACTTGATTCCACGACTACTTAAGAATGACAACACCTTTTCAGCATCAGAAGTATTGCCGCCATCAATAAGAATTCTGCTCGCAACTCCGGCGCTCCACTGTGTGACGAGAATCGAATCGGCGTTTCCGAGATTCAACATATCCACTTCGATTCCATCGTAGCTCATTCTTCATCCTCCTTTGCTATTGGATTTTGTAAATGCCTGAAATAATATTTATGATGTTGAGTCATTTCGTATGAGATTCTTCGGTTAGGACATTTAAAACAAAACGATTTCCATAATTTCGAGCGGAGGCCGAAAGAATTAGGTATTGAATCAGAAGAGCCGCACAATAGAAAAGTGCAATTTCTCTCTGGCTGGATGAAATTAGCGCAAATATAGAAAATACGATTGCAAAAATCGCAGATATGGACGCCATGTCACGGGTCAGCAAATAAAGCCTGTGTCCTTCGGAAACCGTGAGTGACTCTGCGTGTCTTTTATACATTTGGAACCAGAGAACGTTTTGGTCTTTTGGAGACCGTGGCAACGAACCATGCTTTGCCTTCAGTGTGGGAACATCTATGCGCGGATCTGTGTGCATTAACACCGTAAAAGCACGACACCCTGGCAACGGATTTTTCCAGCGCCAGAAAACCAGCCGAGCTTTTGCCAAATCCCCAAGAACCCCGTTCAAGATGATTGTCGCCAAAGGCATACAGGCTGCAATAAAACCGTCCCTTGCAGACACAAGATGCCAGAAATGATCAACAGACGCGTAATCCAATTTCGCCCGAATAATCGCCGCAAAAAACACGGCGATGTTCGCGCCAATAAATGTCCAAAGATATAGGGCGTTCTTCGATTTTAGAGATGTTTTTTGCTTGGTCATGCTCGTTGCATTTGTCTCATCAATCAAGATTTGGTTCAGTGGAAACCAGACAAAACTGCTTTTTGTCACCGATAATCATCATGATGGCTGGTAATGATTCTACGCTCATATGTCCGACCAGCCAACCGTAGGCTTTCTTGTCATCTTCGCTGGGATTTGTTGAAGCTCCTCTGGGATGCGAATGCCATTCACCTACATAGTTTATCTGGCCGAGTGTCTGCGTTTGGACGGCTTTAACTTTCTCAGCCAAACCCTCGCATCCGCGAATGTATGAGGTCGGCCATTCCTTGCTGTCTGGCGGCGACGAAATTACATCAATGATTGAACAGATACGTCTGTATGTATCAAAAGAACCAAGCAAAACGCCACCAGTTTCGTTTGGAAGTCGTTTTTGCCGTAAAATAGCCAGTTTCTCCAGAAGCCACATATCAAGTTGAATGGTCCAATCATTCAGTTGGCATTTGAGGGGAGCGTGAACAGGCTGTTTGTAAAATGAGACACCACCGTTGTCATCACTCGAATAAACCCAAAGCGCTGCGTCCGCATTCGGTGCGATACATTTGGTTGCTTTGCTTGCCACCCCGGCCCATACGGCGATGCAATCTTGCGACAGTTCTGTTGTCACATCACGACAGGAATTCCCATAGCGAATTCTTGCATCCTTGGACTGAAAACTATTCGCCAATGGTGGAGCGTTTAAAACGGCGCGATAATGAAGCATTTCCAGCCAATCCAATCGGATTTTCCGCTCCTTATCTTCTGCCATGACCACAAGACTTTTTCCATTGGGGGTAATAAATATTGATATATTCTTCGCGGCATTGTCCAACTCCGAAAGATGCCTTGCGACCGCGATGGAAGCTGACATATCCAATACCACATCTGCACCCGCCAACGTCTCATCTATTCGACTTTTGTATGCTTGTGGCGTGAGAATATTGCCGGGAATAAAACCAACGATAGTTGGATCGCCAAAAATGGCGTTTCCAATTTCCGCCATTGCTTCCGCCTTGTTTTTTCCGACCGACCAATCGCCCAGGAAATGACGCGCACAATTATGGGGTAAAAGAACATCGTCATCAATTAACGTCCATTTGCCATAACCAGATCGTAATAAATTATTGAAGACTTGTGAGCCAAGCGCACCAGTTCCGATGCCAACGATGCGTTTCTCACACGGAGCGTAACCGTTCATCAAAGCGGCAAGCTTTGGTGTCAACATATCGTGAACTTGCATGATGCCTATCTGGATCGCTTTTAGCGCCTCCCAAGATTGATTTGTTTGGCCGATTAACATCCCGGACATATTCCCGATCCTTTCGAGAAGTCCCAAGGCTTCGCCAATTTCCCTGACTTTTCCCAAAGTTAAAAACGCCCTCACTTCAGTGATTTCAATTTTGCCCGTGACATGACGCATTTTGGGCAGGTATATCAGCAAAACCAGCTTCGCATCCAAAATATCAGCGTTGGATTTATTCAAAATCCAATTGCGAATTGTTTCTTTTAGTCGCGCTGCCAGATCTAAATCAGCAGCCTGGCAAAGTGTGTGTAGTTCAAATAGGTTGGCTGGCTGGCGATGAATTATGCCATGTGTTTGCGGCTTACAAATGAATGCAGCAATGACAGAATTTGCTTTATCCGAGTGCTCTTGGTTTTGCCAAACCATACGAAAAGTGATGGCGTCATCGCCGGCATTGATCCGGTAAAGCGTAAACGGACGCGCACTGGCAGTTGATTTATCAGGGTCGAAATTCGTTGGCAGAATCAGCCTAAAATTTGTAGCTCCAATTAGCGGTTCCAGAGGTTGGTCATCGGCATGAAGCGTCCCCTTGGCCGTGGCCTTGAACCAATGGTGAATCCGCCGTAAAAAATCCGCTGGTGTCCATGTCAGCCGGGTTTGTTCAAATGTTTGTTCGTAAAGACAAATGCTGCGTGGAAATTCTTCACTCGTCAGATTCAGATGCGGAACACTTGGGAAATCTGGTCGCAGACTGATGACTTCCGGTGAACGGTCGTCAGTCCTTGAAAAAATAGCTGCCAACGGCTCAAGCCGGTTGATTTTATGGGCCAACCGTTGCGGACGCTCGATTTTAAGCTGAAATACGACAACTTCTGAATGCGGTTCATTTATCTTGCGAACCTCTAAAAACCGCACCAGGGCGCCGCAAGCACCAAGGTAGTGAACGAATTGTTTTGCCTTAGTTACCTGCAAATCGCCCGCTGAAATAATTTCGCCGGGTGGTGTTAGAAGTCGGGATTTTTGTTTCATCCGACACGGGGCGACTGTGTTGACGTGATGATGCTTACGGCAGAGGCGATTTCGCTTTTCAGCGTTACCCCTGATGAATCAAGGCAGATCAACACCGGCTTTGGATTATTTGTGGTCGGATGTTCCATTGTCACAACCAATTCGGCGTCTAAAGAATCGGCGGTTTCCTTGTATCGGCGATAAGTTTCGACATGCGGCGGCTGATCCTCGGTCCCGGCTGGAATTTGCCAACTGGATGAAACCATGACTGCTCGCTCGCTGCCTTGCTTGAGCAGCCATTCAAATTCCGGCGTCGGCTTGGTCTTGGTCTTTCCTTTTTCTTCGGCCATCGAAAGGTAACTGCAATGATGTGGTATTTTGAACAAATCCCACGCAAGCCGATGATCGTTTTTGTGGGCGCGCGTGCTGCGAACAATTTCAACCCAACTGTCCCAAGTGGAATCCGCAGTGATGAGGAAGCGAGAATCTTGGCTTCCTTCACGAATGGTCGCTTGCATGACAAGACAATTGTCGTTGCGATCCAGCATCCCCTCCTCGGTTCTCTGTGCAAATGGTGAATGCGTGAAGAATTCGACGCCTTGGGCTTCGAGCGTAAAACCCGGAACGCAACATCCGGCATCAACAATCAGATGTTGGTAATCGGCCAATTTCTTGCCTTTAGATTCCAGCCATACTTTCAAATGCTCCGGCCTGGCGAAAACCTTGATGCCGCTTTTCTGTAAAAATCTATGACGCGCTTCAGTGCGAATAACCCTTGTGTCATCTTCAGCACCTTCTTCGACAATCAGGGCGGCAGGCACCCAAAGTTCCTTGAATTTCACCCGGTCATTACCTTGGTATATTTCGGCGTGTTCCATCCAAAACATTTCCGACGCCCTTTTGACGTGATCATTGTCGCCATGGGTGAATGCCAACACGTCCACGTCCTTGCGTTTGGGCCAACCAATGTCTTCCTTGAACTTTTTGGCGAGAGGGATTCGTTTGTCTTCGCTGTCTTCCGGGTCATTCATGTCCGCATAATCAAAGACAAAGTGCAGACCGTTGCTCAACTGAACCAAGCAAGTGTCAGCGTTTCCGAGGGGGTAAAAAATAATTTTAGTCATGATGTGTTTCTGTGGTTTCCTTTTCGATGTTTTTCCGCAGGAGCCGACGGATGTTCAATCGCGGAACCAAAAAATAATTCCGATGCGAATTGAATTTTTCCAATAGCTTAACGAACATGGTAGGCACTGTAAGCTTTATATGCCTACACGTCAAGCGAGTTCTTAAAATTCGATCTGACCTTTGGTGTCGGGGAACATTTCGTTTAATCGAATTCGTGCGACAACGGGATTTACGTCGAAAATTTCTGAGAGTCTTTTTTCGGCCTCCATGCGTTTTGCCTGTGGCAGTGACGGACTCTTCGTTACAACTGAATCAATCAACAAATCAGCCAACGCTTCTCTCGCGAGTTTCTTGGGAAGCAGTAAACCACCGATGCAGCGATTGGCCTGCCATTCCCACCAACGCCCATCGTAAGCACGACCGGTCGGTTTGATGTCATTATCTCTGCAAAGAATCTTCCGTCCTTCAATGTTGGTGTTTCGCCCCTCGGTTTGGCTGAAATTTGGCTGGCCCTGTTCCGCAATAAAAAGTGTCGGGTGCAACAGACAATGTCCTGCTTCGTGCGCCCAAGTAGAACGAACGCGCCGATCTGATGATTGCTTTCCATCTTCAAGCCTATTGGAAACGCGCACTTCCAGCACTTTTCCTTTTTCATTGAAAAGTGTGTAGCCCATTGCACCCTGCGGCAAATCCTCGTATCCGGCGTTGCATTGGAAGTATTTTTCTACAAAACGATCAACACGAACCGCCTCTGGTTTTTTCGGCATATACCCGCTTTTATCCAATGCCTCTAAACAAATATCGTCTATTTCCTCCGTGCTGAATGACAGGCGTATTTGGAATCTACCAGTCGTTGCACGGAGTGCTTTCATTTTTTCTTCCCAAGGGGGTTGATTCGTTTAGCCAATTGTTCCGACGAAATCTTACCGTCCTTGACATCTTCAATCGCCGTTCTAAATGCTACGTTTAGATTTGAATTCTGTTCAAGAAGTCGTTTCAAATCAGAGAGTGATTCACGGTGATCAAAGATTTTGAGTTCGTCAACCGGAATACGAAAAAAATCAGCCAGTTTGGCCATGACAGGTTCTGAAGGATAACGCTTGCCGAGTTCGATGTCTGACAGGAATGGTGGTGTAATTTCCAGTTTGCGAGCAAGTTCTCGCAAGGAAATATCCAACGCGTCTCGTTTTGAACGAATAAACTCACCTAGTGTTTTAGCTGGCATATTTAATCGTTTCGTTATTTGTTAGCTTACATTGCCGACATCTACTTGTCGAATGCTATTTTTCCGCCGTAACCAACGTGCGGCTTACTGCGCTCTCCGCTCCACTTTCTGCCGTGTTCATCCGCCTGCTTCCCACGCTTCTGGTTGCTTCGCGGCAATTTCGCGCCACGAAGTCTCGTGTCACTGCATTGCTTTTCGCTCCGCCGCCCGGCAGCGCGGAAAACAGGCTCGGTGCGTTTCGTTCAGAACTGGATTGCTCTCCCGACGTGAGGCGAAGAGAGCAATCCCGTTCCTTCAAAAACGAAACGCAAAACATGAACACGACAGAAAACTTATTCTCAACGCCTCAACTGCCGAACAACATCGTCAGACCGATAAAATTTTCAAACCAACCGCAGGAATGGAAAATCGTTTCATTGAAAGAATGTCCAACACCCGCCGACATACAACTTTGCCAGACACCGGAACAGGCAACGGCCTACTGGAATTTACACATTATCAATCATCCATATTTCAATCCCGAATGCGAATGTCTGGTGGTTTTAATCCTGAACACACGCCACAAAATCAAAGGACATTATTTTGTATCTGTGGGAACAATGGACACCATTTTGGTTCATCCACGCGAAGTTTTTCGTTTGGCAATCATGGCAAGCGCACACGCCATCGTCATCATGCACAATCATCCGAGCGGTGAATCCACACCGTCAGACGCCGACATTAAAGTCACCCGCGATCTCATTCGAGCCGGCCAATTGCTTAAAATTGACATTCTTGACCACGTTGTCATTGGCAATCAAAACCGCTCATCGCTTCGGGAATTGGGTTATTTCTATCAGTGAGCGAAAGCTCACTGAAAATCTTTTCCTGCAAGTAGTCGTTTCATTTGTTCATATCCATAAATCAAACGAAAGCCCGGCTGGAGAATGTCTTCGCCAGAGATTTCGTAAATGCGATTTTCACACACGGCGGCTAAATTATTCCAGCCATGTCGCGCGGAAATTTCGACGGCTTGCACCGGCTTACCGCACCAAGAAGCGAAGATGATTTCGGGATTGGCCCGACAAATTTGCTCTGGCAAAACGACACGCTCCGGTGCAGCGCGCTTTGTCCGCAGTTCAGGAAAAATGTCCTCACCACCGGCACGCTCGATCAACTCGCTCACCCAGGTAATGCCGGAAATGAGCGGGTCATTCCACTCCTCAAAATAAACACGCGGACGCCGACTGACATTTTTCACCGGCGCAAGCCGTTCACGAAATTCGTTCAACATTTTTTCACCTGTGCATTCGCAACCTGTGACACGCGCAAGCAGCGCCAACGTCGCTTCCGTTTCCGCTAATGTGCGCTGGTTGGTTGCGAGAACTGGAAAGCCACGCTGAATGAGTTCGGCAGCAAGTTTTGCCTGCACGTCAGAAAATGTGACGATTAAATCGGGATTTAATTTTGTGATCTCGTTCAGATTTGCCGAGCTGAATCCGCTGACACGCGGTTTTGGCGGCGTGCCATCCGGTTGTATTAAATATGCCGTGACGCCCACAACACTTTCCCATGCGCCGATGCGCCAAAGCCAATCGGCGGCTTCAGCAGAAAGACAAACAATGCGTTGCGGAATTTGGCTCATTACCACGCAGGAAATATCGTCATTTTGTCAGTTCAAGCCATTCCTCTGGCAGCCAATTGTCGTATGTCTCCGATTTGGCAGGGTCTTCTGAGATTGAAAGTTTGTAAATCCACCGGCCATCCCTAAATTGCGAGCCAATGACATAACCCTCATAAGGTTCATTCTCGCGGTCGTTCACGCGGACTTTGTTCATCTCTGAAAATCGTGGCGACATTTCTGTGAGTATTCCGAAAAACGAAGGATTTTCAATGGAAAAGCCCAATGTCATTTTGAACAAAAGTCAAAAGCGAAAAAAAATTTCCACAAAACTATTTTAATGTCGCTTGAGCCAGATGGAAAAATTTCAAAATGGTGTGTCCCTCAAAAAACAATATGGAGGCAGGATTGACGCTGATAAATTTCCCGCGCAAACTCATCACCATGCCGGATGGGACAAAATTAGCAGAATTCACCGCTTGGTGCGAGAAGCACATCACCGGCGACGAAAAAGGTCAGGCGCAAATCTTCCTCGACCGTCTCTTTCAAGCCTTCGGTCAGCAAGGTTGTCTTGATGTTGGCGGCACAACGGAATTTCGCATTCGCAAAGCCGATGAAGATGGCGGCGGAACTGCCTTTGCCGATTACGTCTGGAAACCCGTCGTGCTGATTGAAATGAAAAAGCGCGGCACGGACTTGCAGAAACATTACCGGCAGGCTTTTGATTATTGGACGCGCCTCGTTCCCAATCGCCCGCGCTACGTCGTGCTGTGCAACTTCGACGAGTTCCGCATTTACGATTTCGACACCGACCTTGACACGCCCAAAGACACGCTCGCGCTCACTGATTTGCCAGAGCGTTACGGCCCGCTCGAATTTCTCGCGCCCGGCAATCCCAAACCAAATTTTGAAAACGACCGTGTCGCCGTCACGAAAGAAGCGGCGGACAAACTGGCCGAATGTTTCAGATGGATGTTGCGCAAAGACCGCCAGCCGCAGGTCGAGCGTTCCGTCGCGCAACGCTTCATCCTGCAAATGCTCGTTGCGCTATTTGCCGAGGACATTGATTTGCTGCCAAAGTATTTTGTAACCAATCTGCTCGAAGAATGCACGACGCCTGCCGACAGCTACGAACTGCTCGGCGGACTTTTCAAGGCCATGAACCAATCCAAGGCGGCGAGCGGCGGACGTTACAAGGAAATTCCTTATTTCAATGGCGGCCTGTTTGCCAATCCCGCACAGATTGAAATCCAAGGCCACGAATTGGTTCTTCTGCGCGCCGCCGCAAAATTTAACTGGAACAAAGTTCAGCCCGAAGTTTTCGGCACGCTCTTTCAACATTCGATGGCCGACGACGAACGCCATGCGTTCGGCGCGCATTTTACCAGCCCGTCCGACATTATGAAAATCGTCAAACCGACGATTGCTGATCCATGGAAAGAACAGATTGAAAATGCCAAGACCCTCAAACGACTTATTGAACTTCGTGACCGCCTCAATCATTTTCGCGTGCTCGACCCTGCTTGCGGCTCTGGCAACTTTCTCTACATCGCCTACCGCGAACTAAAACGCATTGAAGCCCGGCTCATCGAGAGGATGCAGGAATTTCCTAGCCGCGCCGAACCCGGCCAGCGGATGTTGAGTTTCTTAAGCGTCCAAAACTTTTATGGTCTGGATATTCTGCCGTTCGCCGTCGAGTTGGCAAAAGTCACCATGATGATTGGCCGCAAGCTGGCGATTGATGAATTGCACATCACCGAACCGGCTTTGCCACTCGACAATCTCGATAAAAACTTTATCGCCGCCGACGCCTTGCTCACGCCCGAAGGTTTGCCCGCGCAATGGCCGAAAGCCGATGTCATCATCGGCAACCCGCCGTTCCTCGGCGCGAAACTCCTCAAGCCCGAACGTGGGCCGGATTATGTGAACACCTTGCGCCGTGCCTATGCCGAAGTTCCGGGCATGGCCGATTACTGCGTCTATTGGATTCGCAAAGCCGCTGACCATTTGCCCGCCTGCATCGCCGCCGATCCCGTGGCTGGCCGCGCCGGACTCGTCGGCACGCAGAACATCCGCAACAACCAATCCCGCGTGGGCGGACTCGATTACGTCGTCAAGGCCGGCACGATTGTGGAAGCCGTGGAAAACCAGCCGTGGTCGGGCGAAGCCAATGTTCATGTCTCCATCGCCAACTGGGTGAAAACACAGGACGCCGCGTTGCTGCCCAAGACGCGCAAGCTCTGGTTCAAAGTTGAATCGTCCACCGCTGCAAAAAAAATTCGCAAACGCGGCAGCGGTTCGGCAGCCAAGGAATACGAACTTGATGTGCGCGAATGCGATGAAATCAATTCGGCGTTGTCGGACGAAACGGACGTGAGCGGCGCGAAAATTCTCCGCTGCAACACAGAACCTCAAAGAGTTTTCCAAGGCGTCGCGCCCGGACACGAAGGATTCCTGCTCACGGCAAAGGAAGTAAGCGATTTCACCAAAAAGTCTGAAAACAACAAGACGGTGATATTTCCTTACCTCATCGGCGACGAGATTCTAACGGGCAACGGAACACCGGACCGTTTCGTTTTGGATTTCCAACAGCGAACAATGCTCGAAGCGCAAACTTACGCCGCGCCGTTCGCTCGTGTGCAAGAGCTTGTTTTGCCCGCGCGAGTGAAAGCCGCTGAAGAAGGCAAGGACGCAGAGGGCAATGTGCGCCCGCACCATAAACAGTTTCTCGAACGCTGGTGGAAACTTTCGTGGGATAGAGCGGACATGGTTGGCGAGATTGCCAAGATTTCGCGTTATCTTGTTTGCTCGCGAGTAACGAAACGTCCGGTGTTTGTTTTCATTCACAGTTCAATCCGACCGGGTGACGCGCTCCAAGTTTTTATTTTTCAGGACGATTACAGTTTTGGTATTTTGCAATCACACACGCACTGGCTTTGGTTCACGACCAAGTGCAGCAAACTCGCAGAACGGTTTCGCTATACTCCGCCATCCGTTTTCGACACATTCCCGTGGCCGCAGACGGCGACGGTGAAGCAAATTGACACCGTGGCAGCGGCGGCGCGCGAGTTGCGCCGCGTGCGCGCCGAGGCATTGCCAAAAATAAAGGGCGGCTTGCGCGCTCTCTATCGCACCCTCGAATTGCCCGGCGCGAATCCGCTCAAAGACGCCCACGCTGCACTCGATACCGCCGTCCTCACCGCCTACGGCTTCAATCCCAAACGCGATTTACTCGCCCAACTCCTCGCCTTGAACCAAGCAGTCGCCGCCAAGATTGAAAACGCGGAATCAGTCACCGCTCCCGGCGTGCCCAAGAATTATCCCGACGCGAAAAAACTGGTGACGGATGATTGCATCAAGCCATAGCGAAATGAATAGCGACGGACAGTCTAAACAAAAATTACCTTTTGCCGCAGAAAAGGATTCAAACCAATTTTTCCAAGAAGTCATCCGGCTGCTCATTAAAGAATTCGATAACAGACGCAAGAAATATGTTCCGACGGAAAATTTTCAAGTTTTCCATCACGGAGTCGGCTGGAATTTTCAACGGCAAGAAAAAGAAGGATTCAAACCGCATTCGGGGGAACTAGGAAAAGTTAGCACAGGATGCGAAGTCAAACTTGACCGTATTGTGGCAAACGACATGGCCGTCATTTCAGATTTTGTTCTCGAAACGGCCAATCGCATGGAAGAAGGTCTTGTCCGCAGATTGACCGAAGAAATGGCTGCGGTAACGAAAGAAACAGGAAATACAGTTTCCATTCCCAAAGGAGGTTCGTTGGCTGATGCTTATCTTGAAATGATTAAAACGACTCAAGCTGGTGTTGGGCGTGACGGCAATGTTTCAAAGCCGACGCTTTTTCTTAACGATCCAAGTTTTATTGAAAAGCTTCAGCGCGAACTTATTGAGCGTGGGCCCGAATTCAAAAAACAAATTGAAACTGCCTGCAACGAACAAGAGCAACAGGCGCTGGCGCGTGAAGCGGAACGTCTTGCACGATACGACAATTTGGAATGAATGCTTTGCTTTGCATCGGTTGTAACGCTTACGACCATCTTCGCCCCATCCTCAAAGGGGCTGAAAAAGACGCGCAGGAAGTTTTTGGTCTTCTATCCGTCCAGAATGGATTTTACGATCAAGAATTGTCATGCGTTCTTCTCTCACCTGACACAAACACAATTATAGCTGCGCTCAATAGGATTTTTTCTGCCGATAAGAAAATTGATGTTTTCACTTTTTTCTTTGCCGGACACGCCAGCGTCAAAGCAGGCAGTTTTTATCTTTGTGCGCGGGAATCTGAATCTGAACGGCTTTCAACAACCGCTTTTGCAATCAATTCTTTGTTTTCGGTCATTAATGAGCATCGGCCCAGACAAGCAAATATCGTCGTGGATGCGTGCGAGGCGGGAGGATCATCATTTGATTTGGGTCAATTATTGAAGCCAGAAACTATTGGCCATTCAGATTCATCCAGTATCATTTTTCTTGGCGCTTGTTCTTCCAACCAATTTGCAGGCGAGACGCAAGATGGTGGCATCCTGACGAGGCAATTAATCAAGTGTATCACCGGCGAAACGGAAATCCAAAATAGATCTCCGTTTCTCGACCTGATTGAAACGGGCGCGGCAGTTTGCCGACACGTGATTGCAGACCATCCAGAACAAAAACCTATTTCGTGGGGATTAAGTCTGTTTGGAAATGGGCGTTTTGCACAAAATCCACATTACCGTTCAAACTCCGCCGCTCTTTGGAACGAATACCGCGCAATTAAAGAAGACCCGAATCCTAGACGGCTACTTGATCTTTTGGATTCTGTATTTCAAGGCGTAAATGGCGATGTTCAAGGGATGACTACATCAACACAGGCTCTAGCACGCACTTTGAGCGAGAGCGCGCGCGAATCATCGGAACTTTTAGCACCATCACAATGTCTCGCCACTTGCGCCATCTCACTCTTGCCAAATATTGAATCCGAAATAGTAAAAAGTTACACGCGTGCCACCCTCCGAGAAATCATGGTTCTGGACATGGAGGTTTGGAACGCACTGCTAACGTCGGTAGAATCTCAAAATCACACGCTCCTGAACCGTGTTGGAGTCATGGCCGATCTGTATTATCTGCCGATGCGGATAACACGAATTTTGGGATGGCTTGGGTTATCAATCGTGGCTGAATCGCTAATGCCGGAACTCAATGATGGAAATGATCCATTGCGTTTCTCGCTGGCCTCCGCACTTGTGAATCGTTACGGTGATTCACTTGTGGCGGTATCTGACGAACAAGCATCTTCATTGTATGTTTTTTTGAAGGCGTGCCTTTTGAAAAATCAAACAGAATTGGCAGAGCAAGTAACAACCCGCTATTTCGCAAGTTTTGCAGATAAAAAGGGGAATGTTAATCGTGCAGGAACTGACGGAGTTCAAGCATATCGCTACATCCTCTCGCTTGGGCCTGAACAATTTCGCCCGCAAGATTGGCGACCAGCCAATCCCTCACACTTGCTACCTGTGTTGTTACTATTTGGGCAAAAACTTGGATTGGGTGCTGTTTGGGATTTACGCGCGCTAGATCATGTGTTCGGCGCATTTTTTATTCCGAAAAACTATCGTGATTTCGGACGCAAGGTGATGGATCAGGGTATGAACTACACACAACAAATTGGATTTGGTTTGTGGTCATTGTCGGATTTCAGCAAGGATTTTGAGCGAGCAATTAAAGAGAGCTTTACACCTGACACACTTGGTTTTTCTAAAGAAGGTGCAGCACTTTGCACGATTTCATCGCTTCTTTTCCCTGACCGCCTTCCGCTTTTACTTGAATCCACATTGCACTAAAAAGCAGGTTCCGGCCTTGGCCTAGCGCGACTGTAGTTTTTGCCCGCCAAAAATTGCAAGACGCTTTGGACAAATGCCGTCCAAGCCGGAAAATTTTCTCATCTTTGTTTCTTGGCGGAATCCTGCATCGCGCTAAATTGTTCAACGCGATATGAGCACCAACAATCGCATCCTGCACGTTGACGGCGACAGCTTCTTCGCCAGTTGCGAAATCGCGTTGAATCCCAAGTTGCAGGAGCGCGCCGTTTGGGTCGGCGGCGGGCGGCGCGGCGACGGCATAGTGATCGCCGCCAACCGGCTCGCCAAAAAATTCGGCATCAAAACCGGCATGGCGTGTTTCGAGGCGAAGCGGCTTTGTCCGCGCGGCGTCTTGTGCAAACCGCACTACGACGAATACCGGCGATTATCGCAGGAAATGTTTCGCATCCTCGAAGAATACTCGCCAATGCTCGTTCCCATTTCCATTGATGAAGGTTTTCTCGATTGCACCACGATGGACAAACACGTCTGGCAGCACACGACGCCGATGGATTACATGAAGCAAATCGGCGACCGCATCCATAAGGAAGTTGGACTGCCAGTTTCGGGCGGATTGGCAAGTTCATCACGATTGGCAAAATTGGCAACCGACGCAGCCAAACCGGGCTTCATCGAAATTCCCGCCGGAACAGAAAAGAAATTTCTGAAAGATCGTCCGGTGCGCGAACTTTCCGGCATCGCAAAAAATCGTGAACGCTCATTGTCTGCTTTGGGCGCACGAACATTCGGCGACGTGGCGAATCTGCCCTCAATGTTGTTGAAACAGAAATTTGGCATTTGGGGACAACAGCTTTGGCTTTTCTCAAATGGCAAATGGAACGAACCACTTTTGCTTGAGGTCAAAGACCGCGCCAGCATTTCGAGCAACACGACCTTGCCGTATGACGAGCCGGATTATGAGGCCGCGCTGACATTCACCTTGAGCGAAACGACGCGGCTGGTCGGCCAATTGCGCCGTGAGCAGTTGCAACCGCGCGAAGTGAGTCTGACAATTCGCTTCAATGATTTCACCGAGGCCGGCAACAGCCACCGTTTTCAACACGCACAATTTCAGAACTCGGTTATCAATTCCGTCGTGCAGGAAATCTTCCGCGACGTAATGAGCCGCGCCTTCAAACCTGTCCGGCAAATACGAATCGGGTTTTGGAATCTGTCGCGGCTAGACACGCAGCCGACGCTTTGGGGGACGACAGATGCCGAGCGTTGGGGTGCGCTCGACGAAGCGACACATAAATTGAACACTCAATTTGTCAGCGGAGAAAAACCGGCCTTGATGACCGGCGCACAATTGGCTTTGCGCCAACTGGACGACGCGCACAAGAATCCGAAGTCTAAATGTCCATTCGTGCCGCAGCGCGAGATGGTGAAAAAACTTTGGGGGACAGATGCCGACCCCCTCGCACATAAAGGCGACTGGGAAAAACGGCTCGCCAAAATCAGCAAGCAACATCAATTCACACATAAAACAACTGCTTGAACCGGGACATGAAAACCTTTGCCTTTTCGCCCGAACCAGCAGGCCGGAGATGCCGTGACTGGCCTTCGCTGATTCCGCTTCGTCCCCGTCACATCCGGCCTGCCCGTTCGTGCTCATTTGAAAGCACAAAATGTGCGAGCTTCCGTCTGCGGCTCGGCGACGGCGTTGCGCTCCGACTCCGTTCCGTCCGTCTCTCCGTCTCCGCTCCACTTTTCCTCCTTGCCAACCGCAGACCGAAGCCTTTCCAACCTCACCCACTGCGTTCTGTCTGCAAAATAACGACTAAACACTTTCCAGAGGGTTGGACTGTATTTGTCCATGCAACTTTGGTAATTCTAGGCGCAAAGTCATAATGCAGTGGCTAAAGGCTATTTGACACGGGATCATGAATTATACAGACCTGCAATTGCAATTCGCAGATTCACCGTCGCTGCGACTGTTGCGAGCCGAAAATGCGCCGCTTGTTTTGGCGACTTTATTCGTCGCCTTCAAACGTGAGCATCATCCAATCGTGCCAGAGAGCCGGTTGCGGGCATTGCTGGAGGTGGAGATTGAGGAATTGCGCGACGAGGATTCACCCGCTGGCGAGAAAACCGCGAAAGACTATTTGATCGAGTGGGCCGACGCCAGCCATGCTTATCTTCATCGGTTTCAGCCGGCAGACAGTGACGAACCGGCCTACGAATTGACGCCGGAAATTGAACGAGTATTTCAATGGCTGGATTCACTAAAACCCCGTCCTCATGTCGGCACGGAATCAAAGTTCAAGAGTCTGGCCAGCACGCTTGCAGAGGTTGTCGAAAATGCAACACGCGAACCCGACATAAGAATTCAACGGCTACGGGCGGAACAAGCCCGACTCCAACAACAAATTGATGAAATTGAGCGAACCGGAGTCGTCCCAGTTTACAGCGCGACACAGATCAATGAGCGGTTTCAAAACCTGCTCGAAATCGCCCGGCAATTGCTGGGCGATTTCCGAGAGGTCGAGCGACACTTTAGGAGTGTCACCGAGGACATTGTAATCAGACAGACTGACGCAACTTCGACTCGCGGGGGGATTGTCAGCCAGGCACTTGATGCCCAGGACCGGTTACGCGAATCGAGCCAAGGCCAAAGTTTTTATGCGTTTTGGGATTTTCTGCTCGCGTCAGAGCGGCGAAGGGAGTTCAACGAACTGGTTGAGAAAGCCTATTTGCTGGAAGAATTATCCGAACAACTGCGCGCTGATACAATGCTGCGCGGGTTGCAACTGCATCTTCGCGTTGAGGGCGCGAAAGTGCTCGCATCCAACGAACGATTGGTCGCACAGCTTCGGCGCATCCTTGACATCCGCGAGTCTGCCGAGCGGAAAGAAGTTAGCCGCTTGCTGCAAGAGATCAAGAGCCTCGCGCATCAGACACGCGAAATGCCCATCCAATCTGAACTGCTTGAAACAGACGGGGCACTGGCCATGAATTCATTGATGTCCAAAACTTCTTGGACGCCGCCCACGATTGTCGAGTTTGGCGGCGACTTGCAGGTTGATGAAGGCGGCGACTATCACGACGCACTTGAGGCATTCCTGCGCCTTCATCCAGTGGATTTCGACAAGCTCCGGGATAACATCCGTGAATTTCTTCAAACACGCGTTCAAGTATCGCTCCCCGAATTGTTGTCCGAGTATCCACCGCGCAATGGCATTCTTGAAGTTCTGGCTTATCTCGTCATTGCCGAAGGCGACGGGCCGCACGCAATTTTTGACGAGTTTGATTTGATCGAATTGCCGGATGCTCCCAACCGTCGCTTTCAAGTGCCGCGAGTAATCTTTTCCAACACATGAATCCTACCCCCACAAAATCCTTTCCGTCGGCAGCCGTGAAAGTCCGCCTGCTTCAAGACGCAGTGTATTCCGAGGATGCCGAGTTGTGGGCTGCGTTGGTGCGGTATCAGCAGCACATCGAGAACTACTTTCAAGAAATCGGGCTGGAACTCGTCGTTCACGAGCAGGACGGTTTTGCTTATGTGAAACAAGTTGACGGTGAAGACGGCGGCGGCATTCCCAGACTGTTTCGGCGGGACAAGCTTACGAAAGGCGTGGCCGTTGTCGGTGTCATTTTACGGGAACAACTGCTTCACTTTGATGAGAAGATTCATGACGAAACGAAGCTCACCATTCGGAAAGACGAGATTCTTCAACTAGCCGCGCCTTTTTTTCCCGAAACAAATGATGAAATTCGCGCAGACAAACGTCTAGAAGCCGCAATCAACAAAGCCGAGGAAATGGGACTGCTCCGAAAGCTTGCCGGTTCGGAGGGCGAAGACCGCTATGAAGTCCGCCGTATTGTGAAAGCACGATTCCCCGTCGAAATGCTCAAGGAACTTCGCGACCAACTACAAAACCATGTCAACACGCGCGACAACCAATAGCACTCCGCTGCCACCTGGATTTCGCCTGCACCGCTTGGAGGTGCGGAATTGGGGCACGTTCGACGGTAAAATTCACATTCTCGACCCGCTCGGAAAGACTGCTTTGCTGATCGGTGAAAATGGCAGTGGCAAGTCAACACTGGTGGATGCCCTCCTGACCTTGCTCGTGCCGCGTATAAAACGAAATTACAATATGTCTGCTGGTGCAGCGAAAAAGCGCGAGCGTGATGAACGCACTTATGTTTTGGGCGCTTACGGCAGTGAAAGTGGTTCGGAGGAAAACCGCGCCCAAATTAAATTTCTTCGCAAGAAACCTGGCGCTCCACCAACCATTTTGCTCGCTTGCTTTCTCAACGATGCGACTGGCGAAGCGGTGAGCCTCGGTCAAATCCTTTGGGTGCAGGACGACGACGTGCGCAAACTTTTCCTCATAGCGCGCAGCGCTCGCTCCATCCAAGGTGACTTCGGCGGATTGCAGGAGTCAAAGTCGTGGAAGAAAGCACTGAAGCAACGCGGGTTCGAGGTTGAAGACAGTTTCAACGACTACGCTGAAAAAGCCGTGCGCTACTTGAAGATGGAATCTACGACCACTCTGGCATTGTTCAGTCAGACCGTCGCTATCAAAGAAATCACTCACGTCAGCACTTTCATCCGTGATCACATGCTTGAACGTCTCGATACGCGTGAGCTGATGGAACGGCTTGAACAGCATTACGAAGACCTGACCAAATGTTGGGATGCCATTCAGCGTGCGCGCAAACAACTGGACTTGCTCCAGCCGGTAGCTGACAAGGCGGCTGAAATTAAAACGCATCAAGTCGAACTCGACGCGGCTGCCAGGTTTCAGGAGGCCTTGCCCGCCTGTTTCGCAAAGCGATTGAAATCTTTACTCGAAACCGAACTCACAACATTGGCAGAAGCCATTGCTGCGCTGGAACGGGAGATTGCGGATTTAAGTCAGCAATTGGAGCGGTTGGAGAAAGATAAATTTTCCATTCAACAGGCAATTGATAACGACGAAGTTGGCAAACAATTGGCTAAAGTTCAGGAAGAATTGGAGGCAGCAAATTCACAAGAGAACAACCGCCGAGCTTTATCCACCCGCTACCATAACGCACTAAAGGAGCTTGGTATTATTGACGAGGTGACAGAAGAACAACGATTTCTCGAACGCCAAACATGGGCCGAATCAGAGCGGGAGGCGCAAACAGAAATTATCAATGCAGCAGCAGTTGAAGTGGCGACGGCGGGAGAGCAACTGAAGCAGTTGAAATCCAAAGCGGATGAGCTCGACCGTGAACTGAATTCATTGCGCAACCGTCCCGACCTTATCCCCGAAGGCGATCGGCAGTTGCGAGAGTTGATTGCACGAGGTGCTGGTGTCAGCGTGGCCGAACTTCCGTTCGCGGGGGAATTGATGGATGTTCGCGAAGAACAGAGCGCGCAATGGCGAGGTGCATTGGAGCGCCTGCTCCGTGGTTTTGGCTTATCTATTCTCGTGCCCGAACAGATTTACTCCCGCGTGAACCGTTTCATCAACGACCACAACCTTCGCCGCCGGGTGGTTTATCATCGCGTTCCTGCACAGGTGTCTCAAGTGTCACGCGGCTCTGACCAAGGGCGTGTCATCGAAAAAATGAAACTGAAAGATGAACATCCGCTCGCAGCGTGGGTGGAGGCTGAATTGAGGAATCAATTCAATCACCGGTGCTGTGAGAATCTGGACGAGTTTGAGCGTGTCAGTGGTTTTGCCATAACAAGGCAGGGATTGATCCGCAGCGGCGGAACGAGGCATGTGAAAGACGATGGCGTTGATATTAACGATGCGCGGTATCACATCCTGGGATGGTCCAACCTCGACAAGATTCGCCGCCTTGAAGAATCGCTGGCTGAAATCCAAAAGACCGCACAAGCGCAGGCGGTATTGGTATCGCAGGCCCAAGTGCGCCAGCAGAAGGCAACAAAACGTGCCGATCAAACCGGAAAGCTGGTAGGCTTCCGCGCGTTTTCAGAAATTGACTGGCGTTCGGCTGCCAAGAGAAAAATTGAACTCCAAGCACGCCAACGGGAGTTGGAGGAAAGCTCTAACCAGATCCGTCAGTTGCAAGACCAATTGAAGGTGTTGAAAAACAATATCACAACACTGGCAACGCGAAAAACAGATGCGATTGGGAAGAAAGGTGGATTTCAAACCAAGCGTGAAGGCTACGAAACGCAGCTTGGTCAGTGTGGTGATACACTCCAAACCTGCCAAGAGCCAGACTTGACTGTCTTTGACGAACGCCTGAACGCATTGCTGCAAGTATTGCAATGTTCCGAATTAAACATCGCCGACGCCTCAATCACCCAGCACAAGGCTGCATCAAACCTCGGAAAAGAAATGCTGGCGATTCAAGCCAAGCGGGATGACGTAGCGAAAGCGGCGACGAAGTTTATGCAGGGATTTTTGAGTGAATTCGCGGATATGAAGACCGACCTTTCCGCTGATGAGCGTTATCTCCCGGAGTTTTTGAAATTGCGAGAGAGCATCAAGGCTGACGATCTTCCGCGCCACGAGGAACGCTTCCGCGAATTGATGAGCCGGGACGTGCTCGCCCATGTGGCCTCGTTCCAAGACAAGCTGGAGACTCACTGTGAAGAGATTCAAAGCAAGGTTGGCAATCTGAATGATGCGTTGAGAGGCATCGCCTATTCGCCCAAAACTTATATCACCATCCGGGCGTCCTATTCAAATGATCCCGACATCCGGGACTTTCGCAATCGTCTCAAGGGCTGTCTTGAATTTGGTTTGAATGCCGACGCTGCCGCCCGCGAAAGCGCCTTTCGGCGCATCAGCGACCTGATCAACCGAATTCGTGAAAAACCAGATTGGGCCGCAAAGGTGACAGATACGCGAACATGGCTCACGTTCGCGGTTGAGGAATTGCGGCGTGAAGACAACAAACAGGAAAATTTTTACAGCGACACCGGAGGCAAGTCGGGTGGACAAAAGGCGAAGCTGGCATTCACGATTTTGGCTTCTGCCATCGCCTACCAATACGGCATCGCGAAAGATTCAGCGAATCCCAACTCGTTTCGCTTCGTAGTTGTGGACGAAATGTTCGCGCGCTCCGACGAGGCCAACTCAAAGTATGCACTGCAACTATTCGCCAAGTTTCAACTTCAACTCCTTATTGTTTGCCCGTTCGACGCCCGCGCCCGCGTGGTCGAGCCATTCGTTTCCAGCTACCACCTGTCGCTGAACCCAACCACACAGGCGTCAACGGTTCGCACGATCACGGTGGAAGAAATCCACGAACGCCTCGCAAAACTTCCGCCCGTTCCCCAAGCTCATGCTCACGCCTGAACAGATTCGGAAACGAGCGCTAAATCGCTACGAGGATTTCCTCCGCTCGCTAATGAGCCATGAATCCGTGTTCCCGCTGGCGCTGTTTGGTTCTGGCATGTCTCAAGTGGCGGACTATGCCAAGGCGCGGGAATCCATCGCCAAATTGCGCGAACAATCCAAAGAAATGAAAGGTTTTGGCTACTCGGTGGAATGGAAACAGCAAATCTTCCGGCGCTATGGGGAACAACAGATTCCGGCCGGAGTGTCATTTCTGACGCGGGAAGACTTTACTCGATTCCTCGGTAAATGTTCCGAGGCTCAGCAATTTGAAAATGACCACGAACTACTGACCCAAGCATTCTCTGAACTGGTTGAGTGGGCGAGAGAGAATCCGCTCAAGATTGTGGGGCACGCTGGCGAATGGATTAGGCTGACTAAGGTTTGTGCTTATCTCCGCGAGCATGGCCGTCCGAATTGTTATCTCCGTGAACTTCCCGTCGAGGTGGATACAAAATTTATCGAACGAAAGCGTAGCGTGCTGGGAGAATTGCTCCCCATTATCGCACCTGGCTGCGTCGGGCCGGATGCCTCAACATTTGAATCACGATTTGGTTTTCGTCAAAAACAACCGCTGATTCGTTTTCGTTCACTAGACCTGGCGCTGGTCGCGCCTACACAGCTCCCGTTCACTGACTTTGCGGTTCCTCTTGATACTGCGGACCAATTGAAGATCACCGCTGAAACCGTCCTTGTCGTGGAGAATGAAATGACATTTCTCACCTTGCCACACATTCCGAAAACCATCGCAATTCTTGGCGCTGGGGACGCTGTTTCACATTTGCGCCAGATTTCATGGTTAAAGCAGGTGCGTCTGTTGTATTGGGGCGACATGGACACGCATGGCTTTGAGGCGCTTTCACTTCTTCGCTCCCACCATCAGCACACGGAAAGCATCATGATGGATGTCGAGACTTACACTCAATTTTGTCAATTCGCAGTTAAGGCGTCAGCTTATGCGTCTCGTTCGGAACTTCACCTCTCCGAAGTTGAGAAGGAACTATTCAAAAAACTCGGCGATGAGGGCAGATTGCTAGAACAAGAACGAATCGCTTTGAGATATGCAAAAACCAGACTTGAAGCTGTTTTACGTTGACGGGCTAAAAGAACAGCCAATCTTCGCCGTGACCAACGCGCGGTTTACTGCGTTCCACGGGCTGCCCGTCGTTCCGTATGCCTTCTCGACGACGCCCGTTCCACTTCGCAAATCCGCGCGCTCGTCACGAGCGCAATAGATTGGCCGCAGGAGCGGCGGCTTCCGTCTGCGGCGCGGCAGCGGCGTTGCGCTCCGACACCGTTCCCTCCGTCTCTCCGTCTCCGCTGCACTGTTTCCGCTCGCCGACCGCAGACCGAAGCCTTAACGGGACTTTTTAACTTTGAGTTTTAATTTTTTGCCGCGATACCGCTTGAGAATTTCTTCGGGGTAAAGCTGGTCGGCGGTGACGCCAAGCAAGGAGGCCAGAACAATCAATTCCTCGTCCGAAACATACCGCAGCCGGGCTTCAATCTGTCCCAGCGTGGAGCGGCTGATGTCCAGACTTTCCAATTGGCAGCGCGCGGCAAGCTGCTCCTGGGTTAATCCCAATTTCTTCCGCACTTTGCGAATTTGGGAGCCAATAACATTCGCTGGATATTTCTTTCGAGGCATGGCTAAAATCGAACTTGACCTTAACGGCAATGCCCGTTTTATTTGTTACGCTAGCGTAACGGCGCTGGATTCCGACGTTGAAACCGGTTCAGAGAAAAATGAAAGTTATGACCACCGCATTAGGCGGGAACTCATATCGTGGCGATGAAACCAACCCGATTGTCCGGCGGCGACGGGCGCTTCAAGCATACTACGGTTCCGCTCAATCAAATGGCTCGCGTCTTCCGTTCCTGCTTGAGCCGCCCGCCACCGCCAAAATTCTTGCCTCTATGGTTTCATCGCGTAATTCTGTCGCTGCGCTGCGGGGAGCAGTGGGCAGTTGGCAACCTTGCTGATAATTTGCTAGATTTACACGTTATATGAAACGAATTCGTTCCATCAATCGTAGTTTTGGCCGAACATGAGCGCCGGACCCAAACAAATTGTGAAGCGGATATTTCACCGCAATGGAGTTGTTGCGGCGGAAGAAAACTTTTACGGTCAAAAATTGCATGGCCGACGCCGCACCTGGCATCGCAACGACAAGCTGGCGTCGGAGGAATTTTACCGTGACGGATTGCTCCATGGAACTTGCAGCCAGTGGGATGAAAACGGGAAACTGCTTGGCAAATACAAAATGCTCCATGGAACCGGCACACAAAAGAGCTGGCATGGCAACGGGCGATTGAATCTGGAATTCTCCACCATCAGCGGCGGATTTTTCGGACGCAATCGGCTTTGGTTGCAGGACGGAACTTTGTTGTCCGACCGGATCTCTCTTGATGGCCGGCCCGTCACAGCCGACGAATATCGCAAAGCGGCAAAACAAAATCCGAATTTGCCGAAACTGCGCGGACGGATTACGAAATCAAACCGACCGACGCCGAAACATATCCAACATGTTTTTGTTTCATCACTTTTGAAAAAGCAAAATCGCAGTGAGGCGCGGACATGGCTGAACGCCGGTGCTAAAGCCGCCCGCTCCCTCGGACATTTCAAACGAACAAGTGAGGCGACGAAATTTGTTGAGGAGCTTTACCAAGCCGGAGCGGTCAAAGTGATTGTGCCGGATATTTATCATGGCAAACGCGGAGACCAGTTCGCCGATGCCTTGCTCGTGCAATTGCCCAAAACTTTGAAAGCGAGGCAGGCGATTCGCAAGGCGTGTGATAAATTACGAAACCGGAATCTCGGCGCGGTCGAGCCGGGCAAAGACATCGGCGAGACGCATTTGTTTCTTTCAATGGCTTAACGGACAGCGAGGCAATCGCGCGGTTCATTCACTGTTAGCGTGCCGCTGGCCGCTCGTCCGGCCAGCAGACATTCGGCAATCGCGTCGCCCACCAGTTTTTCCACCGCATCGCGCATCGGACGCGCGCCGAGTTTCGGGTGAAATCCCTTTCGCACGAGAAACGGCAGCACCGTTTTTTCCAATTCCAGTTTGTGTCCGCGTGTCGCCAAGAATTCAATCTCGCGCGACAAAAACTTTTCGGCGATCTCCAACTGGTGTTCATAGCTCAAGCGGTTGAACACGAGCTTCTCGTTGATGCGCGCGAAAATTTCCGGGCGCAGTGCTTGTTGTGCGCGGGAAAGAACGTGGCGTTCCAGCGTTGCGTCGTTGGAATGTTGCAGGGTCATCAATTCGGCAGAGCCGATGTTTGAAGTCAGCCAAACGTAAAAGCCGCTGAAGTCCAGCGTTTGCCCGGTTGCCATCGTGATGCGCGCGGCGTCGAGCAGTTGCAACAAAATGTCCAGCACGCGCGGATGTGCTTTTTCCGCTTCATCGAACAGTAGTGATCCTTCCGCCGCACGTTCGCGCACCGCGCCCAAATGACCGGTCTCACCCAGCTTCGCGCCGAGCAAAAGTCCAAGTGATTCCTGCGTTTGAAATTCTGACATATCGAAGCGGAATAATTTTTGCGCGCCGAAAATATGATTCGTCAGCACGACGACCGTTTCGGTTTTTCCAACGCCCGTTGGTCCGAGCAGCAGAAAACTCCCGCGCGGTCGCGCGGGCTTGGTGAGATTTAATTCTCCCCGTTTCACGGTGGAGATGATGCGTGGCAGGACTTGGGACTGGCCGCGGATTTCACGCGGCAGCAACGAGTCCAGTTCTTGGAGTTTGGTCAACTTGTTTGTGTCCATCGCGTTTTTATAGCACGGCCTTCATTGCATTTTGTGTCCCTGGGACACCTTTTCACATTTCGTTGCTGCTAATTGTAGTCGCGTAAATCAGCGGCAGAACCGCTGACGACAAAAAGAAAAAACTAAAAAACAACGCCATGAAAAAAATACTCGCTCCGAAAACCGTCAAGCGGCTTCGCCCGCTTCTCACCGTTGCCGCCCTGTTCGCACTCAATACCGTTTCCGCTTTTGCCCAAAGCACGACCTTTAATTCCACCGACTTGAGGACCGGCATCAGCAACAGTCTTGCCGTCATCATGATGTTCGGCTTTGTGCTGGGCATCTCCGCAGTCATCTATGGCGGCTTCGCCATCCGTCGCGGCGACGTTGACCAGGGCAAGATGTCCATCATCGGCGGCGCGATCATCGCGGCGGCTCCGGCGGCAGTGTTCGCGTTCTACAAAATCTTCGGCCTCGATGCCAACAGCGCGGTCGGCGTCGGCAACTTTTAACGCCAGACGAATCTAAAAACTTTCGCTCCCTTTCAACATGAAAAACGAACTCCGTCTCACTGACACCAACGCCGCGTCCGATTCCAAAGGCCGGACGTGGGGTTTGGAAGGCGGTTTGTTTTGGTGGCTCATCGGCGGCATCGGCGCGGGCATCATGGTGTTCTTCGTTTTGCTCGTCGTCATGGGTTCGTCGTTGACCACCTCGTTTCTCGTGGCGCTTGTGCCGGTGTCGGTTTGCCTTGTTTACATCTTCGCGCTGCGGCAAGGCAAACCGCCCGGTTACGACCGCGATTGTTTTGAATATCTGTTCACCGGGCGCGGTTTCAGTCCGCAGACCGGGCGCAACTGCACCCATCCACTTCTATGAATCACAAAACTAAATTGCACCCTCTGTCACACAAATCGTTCACCGGTTCGGTCGAATTGATTCCGCCGCCGCCAAAATTCATCGAGTTCATTGACGCGCACCGCCTGTGGGGATTTCCCATCGAACAACTCGCGCACTTTGTTCTGGATGAAAACCCGGAACATTCCGGCAAGCGGACTTTGCCGCCACATCAACTGATGCTCGTCTATCCCGACGCCGTTGTGATCCTCCGGGGCTGGCGTTTGGAACTGCTGGTCGGGCCGCTGGTCGCCGGACGGATTGCCCGCGTCCATGCCGAGAAACATCTCGGCACGCTCATCATCGAGGAAGCGTGGGTTTCTGAAATCCATGTCATCCCTTTCGACAATCCCAATCTGCTGGAGAGCAGGCCGGAAATTCCCATCACCACCAGAAAAAAGAAATGAACACCGAGGAATTCAAAATGGTGGAAGCCAAACGGCAGGAGCTGCTCGGCCAACTTAAAGCCGCCGAAGCCGCCGTGCGGAGCGGCCTGCACACGCAGGGTTTCGGCCATACCGCCCGCGCCCACATGGAACGGGCAATGGCGCACATCTGTGAAGCCTACATCGCTATCAATGAAGCGAGGCAGGTTCGGACAGTGCAACAACTCGTGGACGACCTGAACCGCATCCAGCAGGTGATGGACGATTCCAGGCGGGGAAAATCCCAACGCATTTGATTATGTTTGAATCACCACCCAACGGATTTTTCGTGCGCGATTTGATGGTGTTCAACCATCTCCGGCGCGGCGGTTACGTCGCCAAAGGCTTTGTCTTTGAAGCGCCCGACCTCACCAACAGCCCGATTGCCGACTTGAACGACTTCCAGGAGCAGCTTTGTTTGTTGCTGGCTTCGCTTCACGAGAATCAGCGGTTACAAGTTCAATACTTCAGCGATTCAGACTATAAAGCCGAATTGCTCCGGTATCAGCAGGAGACGGAGCGCTTTGAAAACATTTGGACAAAGCGTTCGCGTAACGAGCGGTTCGCACGCTACTGGCAGGCGATGACCGAGCGCAAGTTGCGGCGGCAGCGCGTGATTCTTTATGTGTCACGCTCGTTGGAGAACACGCCCACGACGACCACGAATGCCGCTTTGCGCGAGTATTACCTGACCCTGCTCGACCAGTTGGAGATGGAGTTCACGCACGTCCATCATCTGCTAAAGGAAATTTTCGCCAGCGCCGGAACGCGCGTCCTGCCGATGAATGACCTCGACCATTTCAAGCATTGCAAAAATTTCCTTAACCCGTCATTGGCCGACCGTTTTGATTTTGACCCGGCCAGCGATTTTTCGCCGGAACTTTCCATTCAGGAAAATTGCTGGCACTCCGAGGGCAACGGCCAGAGCGATTTCGGTTTCTACATGGACGGCCATTATCATTCCGTCATCGCGCTCACCCGCTGGCCGCGCTCGACGTATCCAGGAATCATTCAACGCCTCACCAATCTGCGGCTGTTGGACTACGCCATCACGGTCAATGTTGATCCGTTGCCCATCACCCAGGAAATCAACAAGGAGGAAAAAGAACACGACCGTGTGGCCGGCGATTACGCCAGTGAAAAGAAAATCTCCCTGCTGACCGTGATGGAGAAAAAACAGAAGAAGATTCACGCACTCATGCAGGGACAGACCATCCCGTTCAAAGCACTGTTTGTCATTCGTGTTTGGGACAAATCAAAGGATGGTTTGAACGCAAAAACCGGAGCCATCAAAAACGCCATCAACTCGATGAACTCGGCGCAGTATTTCGAGTGCAACCTGCCGAGCACTTCCAGAAATTTGTTTTTCCAAACATGGCCGGGGTGGACATGGGGACGTTACGAACATCGCAAACTTTATTCCGAACACCGTTATCTCGCCGATATGCTGCCTGTGATCAGCACGTTCACCGGCCATCTCAAAACCGCCGAAGCAATCTATGACGGCCCGAACAATAATTTAATCGGCATCGAAACTTTCTCCGGCTCGAAAGACAATCAATCTCCGCAGCACGCCGTGTTGTTGGGAATGTCGGGTGCGGGCAAATCCGTGACGGTTTGCGATTTGCTTTCGCAAACCGAAGGATACTTCGCCTACACCGTCATCATCGAAGAAGGTTTAAGTTACGGCATCTACACGCAAACAGTTGAGGAAGGTGCGCGTCCCATCATCATTCATCCCGACGGCGACCTGACCATAAATTATTTGGACACGAAGGGTTTGCCGCTCACGCCCGACCATCTTTCTGCCGCGACCGCGCTGGTTGCGCGGATGATCGGCACTTCAAGTCAGGAGGACAAGCAGATGCTCCGGCAGGCGCAAATCGCCAAGTATCTGAATTTGCTTTACGAGGATTCGTTTCAGGATTGGCAGAAGAAGCGGCACGACCAGTTGCTCGGCATTGCGCGTCACGCGCTGGCCTTGCAGAAATTTCGCCTTGAACGGATGCCGCCCGGCGCGACGAGCCTCGAAACTTTTGCGGATTTCCGAGACTGGAAGGCCAGCCACCTCACCGAGGCAACAGAGTATCTCGCCGCGTTTAACGAGGGCGACGTGCTCCGGTTCTTGAAAGAACCCAAGACCAGTAGGGAAGTCCGCAACCTCGCTTTCGCCTACTTCACGCCCGAAGAATTTCCGACGCACCGGATGCTTCAGGAATTGATGATGCTCGACCCGGTAGGTTCGGAGCGCGACCAGATCATCGAAATCGCAACGCTCATCCTGCCGTGGTGTCGGGACGGCAACTACGGCTGCCTGTTCGACGGCACGAGCAATCTTTCACTCACCGGAAAAATCGCCCACTTTGAACTCGGTTACATTCCCGAATCTGCCAAGGAGCTGAAGGCGGCGGCGGGCTTTCTCATCACGAACCACGCGCGCAAGCACATCATCACGTTGCCGCGCGCCTTGCGGAAACGGAACGTGTATGAGGAAGTCGCCCGCTTCCTCGACATTCCTGGAGGACAAGAAATTGTCCAAGAGTCTTACGCACAGCTTCGCAAGTTCAATTGCTGGAACATTTCCATCGTTCAACAGTATGCGCGGTTCAAACAGAGCCGCATCCGCTCCGCCGTGTTCGGCAACTCGCGCCAGTTTTTCATCATGCGCCAGAACGACCGCGCCGACTTGGAGGACATGGCGCAGGACATCGCGCTGCCCGAAGTCACCAAGCACGCGATCATGAATTATCCATTGCCCGACCATCAATCGGGGCAGAAGTATTCGCCGTTCACTTATTTCCACACCGATTCCGGCAGAAATCTTTGCGGCACGGCTCACAACATTTCTTCGCCGGAGATGCTCTATTGCAGTTCGTCCAGCGGCGAGCATTTCGACAAGCGCGCCCGCGAGCTTCGCAAAAGCGCAAACATCGTCGAAGGCATCATCACTCACGCCAACCAACCTGCTTAACCAAAAAACGTTTATGAAAAAATTATTACTATTCATTCCCTTCGCCTGCGCCGTTTGTTTGATAACGGGCTGCGCTGCCGTCACCCGACCCGTCACTGACGTGGCGTTGGGTGCGGGCGGCGCGGCTCTCGGCGGCGAATTGTCCCACAACAATCCGATGGCCATCGTCGGCGGCGCGGCGGGCGGCGCTTTGCTTGGCGAAGGACTTCATTACGCCAACAGCAAACAGAACGACCAGTCCTACCAGACCGGCTACGACAAAGGCCGCAGTGATGCGGTGAAGCAACAATACTGGCTCTACGTTTCCATGCAGCAGGCCAAGGCGGGCGACGAAGGCCGGGTCCGGCTATACGAAGTGCATCTGCCCGAACAAGTCATTGACGGCGTGATTTTCCAACCCACCACCCAGCTTCTTCGCATCGAAGAATAAGCAGGCGGAGCCTGCACCCAATGAACAAACAACCAAAGAAAGGACAACAAACATGAAAAAGTTAATCGCAATAATCGCAGTCGCCCTGCCGCTGGCGTTCTCCGCCCGCGCGCAGTGGATCGTCTATGACCCCATCTCGAATGTGCAGCAGATTCTGGATCAGGCCGAGAACATCGCCGAATACGTTGACATGGTTGAGAACCAGGTGCAGCAAATCGAGACGCTTGACAACCAGTTGAGCGAATTCAAAAACTATGAATCACTGTTCGGTAATCCATCTCAAGTTGTGCTTTCGATGGTGCCCAACCTTGACTCGGATTTGCAGAGCCTTGAGCCGGTGGTGAATCTCGAAAACCTCGTCGCCAGCGCTGACGGCAATTATGCCCTTACCTATAACGATTCGGGCATTTACGCAACCATTGGAGTCAGCTTCCAGACGCCCGGCGGCCAGACCGTCCAACGGCCTGCCGACCAATACAAACCGTTTGCGGCCATCAATGACACGGCCAACAACTTTGTCACTGTGGCCGACAACGCGGCAAAACGACGCGCGACCATCAAGGACGAAATCGCGCAGACGACCGAGCAGCTTCAGAACGCGACGACCGACGCCGAGGTTCAAAAACTGCATGGCGTCCTTACGAGTCTGAACGGCGACCTTGCCAGCACCGATGACGAGGTGAATCAGGCGGCGTCATCCGCAATGGTGCAGGACATCCAGAACCGTAATGACCAGCAAAAACAGATTCAGGCGTTGACCGAGCAGCAGAACGCCGAGTTCGCGGAGTCCGTCAGCAACTACACGGCGAAGTTCCAGTTGCTCGACGCACCGACCACCTTCCCAACGCCATAACTGCCACCCCATAACCCTCCATCACTTCAATCATCATGGCCACGTTCGACAGCATCTTTCCCACATTTCTCGCCAAATGTGGCGAACTCCACACGTTGCTGTTGAGCGTGGCCTTCGCGCTTTTTGTCACGGGCATCATCGTGACCGTCGCTCACGGATTCAGCGACAAGGTGCTGTTGCGCTTGCTGTCGCGCCTCCTGTTGCTCACGTCGTTGCTCGTTTTTCTCCCTGTCTGGGGAAATCAAATTCAAAATTTGCTGCAAACTTCAATCTTGTCCGGCATCGGCGTTGATCCAGCCAACGTCTATCAACAGTTCAATCAATTGCTCATCATCAAACGCGATCCGGCTACGACCTCCTCCTGGTGGAATGTCATGTCGCAGCTCCACAATTTCACGACCGACCTGATCATCTCCGCCGTTCTCTGGCTCGTCGGCCAGTTCGCTTCGCTGATGATGTTTTGGGCTTACATCTTCCAGACCATCATCCTGAATCTTGGCTACGCACTTTCGCCCTTGCTCATCGGTTTCATGGCAATTCCGGCGTTGAAGCACACCGGCAACCGCTACTTGATGAATCTTGTTGGCGTTTTGCTCTGGCCGCTGGGCTGGGCGCTCGCTGCGCTCGTCACCCAGGGCATTCTCGATTTCATGACCGACCCAAGTTTTGAATACATTGACCCGCCTTCCACGCTGCCCGATTTGCAAAAGACCATCGGCGTTGCCGTGGTCGGCTTCTGGATTATTTTCAGCACCGTCGCCGCGCCCGTCATCATCCAAAATGTCATCGCGCATGGCATACAGCCCGGCGGCGCGTTGCTCGCCGGCGGCGTCAGCAGTTTTCTCCAGACCGCCGCCACAACTGCGGGCGCTGCCGCGACCGCTTCCAGCACCGGCATTCCTGCCGTCACCGCTGGCGCGGCGGGCGTGGCCGCGCTGTTAAGCACCATGTCGTCCGCCGCCAACATGGGCAGCGCAGGCGCAATCATCATCGCCGGGTCCGGCCTGCCGCCGCGCTCCGCTCGCGGTCGGCCCGGCGACGACGTTACCGGCAACAAGGCCGTCCGTGAACTCATCGCCAAATCCAAACCCAATTATTACTGACCTATGGAAACATTAAATACTACCGCAACCAATCCCGACCCAAAAGCGGCCGTGCGCAAGCACTTTGATTTTGCTCGGCTGCTCGTGTTGCGCGACCGGCTGCCGTGGTTCTGGTTTTTCTTCACCATCACGGTGTTGCTGCTCTCGGCGATTGACCGCTACCACCTGGTCTCACAGTTCAAACAACGCGACCACGTCGTCATCATTGACCCCGCTGGCACTTACTACTTGAGTCCGCTGCTTCAATTTTCGGAGGCAAAGGAGTTGCACGTCCAACAGGCGGAGCTGGCGACGATGGCTTTCCTCGAACGCAACCCGAAGGACTTTGACAATCCCGACCTGCTCAAATTGCTGTTCCTCAAACCGGCACTTGGTAAGGCGCAGGACGAACGCATTCAGGAGTCCGTTGAGTTCCGCGCGAAGCAACTGCACCAGAAAGCCGAGATTGCCCGCATTGATATTTTGGCTACACGCGACAATGAGGTGCTGACCAGCGTAACCGGCCAGATCATTCGCAGTGGCATTTTTCAAGACAAGGCGTTCACCGAGGCGTTTCCGTTCACGCTCCGGCTCCGCCTCATCCGCAACCCCAACATGGCACTGAACGGACGCTTCCCCACCGCAGTAGGAGACTTCAAATATGAAATCAATCGCTAAAATCCTGTCGTTCACCGCCACGGTGCTCATCGCCACCATTGCGTCAGCGCAACCATCCAAAGAAATTTTGAAAGATTTTTTGGATGAGAACGTATCCATAGTAGTGCCGGTTGCAACCAACCGCGTCACCACGATCAGTTTTCCAAGCGCCATTACCGCGATTGACGGTGCGGGCGTCACTTTGGACGGAAAAACGCCGGGACTATTTCAATTAGCCCACACCAAAGGCTCGGCGTTTCTTTCCGTGCGCGCCCTTTTCCCCAAAGCGTCCGCCAATCTCAACATCCGTTGGAACGACCACACCTACGTTTTCGAGTTGCTTGAGAGCGCCGTGCCGGTGCTTTCGCTCAACATGGAAGCGATGCCGATGCCGGACGAAGAAGGTGTTGGCCCCGCGCCCGAAGTCAGTCCGTTGAAACTGCTCGCGCTGCTCGACAAGGCCAAAGCATTTCCGTTGCTCAAAGCCCAACAGCCCGAAAGCGTCGCCGACGTAGGTTTCACCACTTACGACAGCAAGCCGTTAATCAGCGATTTCAATGACTACGAAATCCAGATCGAAGAAACATTCCGTTTCAACGCCGAGGACACACTGGTCTTTCGCGTTGGCATCACCAACAAAATTGACGCGCCCCTGATTTATCAACCGGACAGTTTTTCTCTTCGCGCGGGCAATCGTCTTTATCCCCAATCCATCAGCGACGCCGACGGCATTGTGCCGCCCAAGGGCCAGAGCATCGTTTATTTCGCCGTCACCGGCACGCCGGATGGCGGGCGGAATAATCTTTCGTTGAAGAACCAGTTCACCGTGCAGGTGACACGCCTTTCACCGCCACCGCCCGTTGTGACGGTCACCAACACTCCCAGCGTGCATCCCATCCGTCCACCAAAAAGTTAATATGAAACCGCGCGACTTTCTCAACTTTTTCAAAACCAAAAGCGGTCGGCTCGTGGCCTTTGCCGCTCTGTTCGCCGGAGGGTTGATCATCTTCAGCGTAATCCGCAAACATCACCCCGCCGCCGATGATGGAATTGCGGTTGCCCCGCTTTCAACCAATGTCATTGGCAAGCCGCAAATTGTTCAGTCCGTGACACGGCCAATGGATGCTTTTCATCCGCCACCGCCCAAGGCAGAACCGACACCGGCGGCAATGCAACCGGCTTACTACAATTCCGCATCACAATCTTTGCCGGGCAATTCCAGCCGCCCATCAGAATTTCTCGCGCCCATCAGTTTGTTTCCCGACAGTGCAGCCGGAACTTCCCAGCCCAAAAAGCTCGGCGCGGTGTATGCGCCGTTCGGGCGGCTGATTCCCTGCGAAACGATTGTCACAGTGGACTCGGCTTCCATCCAGACGCCCATTGTCGGCCTCGTTACCGAGAATGTTTATTTCGGCGGCAAGCTGGTGATCTCGGCAGGCACGGAAGTTCACGGGACGGCGCAAACCGATCATCAACGCGAACGCATTGCCAGCAGCGGCAGTTGGACATTGGTTTGGCAGGACGGCGAGGAAATGCATCTCAAGGCCATTGCACTTGACCGCGAGTTTGATGACGAAACCAATCAATCCGGCTGGGCCATCACCGACGGGAGCGCCGGTTTGCGCGGCGAGGTCATCAAGTCCGACAATCTTGCCGACATCAAATTGTTTGCCGCGACGTTTCTGTCCGGCGCGGCTGGCGCGCTCACGGAAAAACAACAGACCATCTTTGGCCCTATCAATAGTCCCACGCTCAACAACGCGCCCTTTGCGGGCGCGCAGGCGGTGCTGCAAACCTACGCCCAACAAATCCTCGATTCGATCCAAAAAGACGGTTTTTACGTCCGCGTGCCGAGCGGGAAACAATTTTACCTTTACGTCCTTCAAACCATTGACCGCGCCGACGCTTCATTCGGCGGCACGGCCATTCCCGTCTCCACGGAAAAAGACGAACAACCCCCAACCAAATCAAAACCATGAAAATGTTTTATCTCATTCCGCTTTTGTTTCTATCCGCGTGTTCCACCGCGCCCAGGCTGGCGTTGCGCCCGCAGCAGCCGCCACCGGCCACGGACAATTCCGCCGTTCGCCATCCCGAAGTCATCAACGCCTATCACGTCGGGCGCTACGTTGACCCGAATGACGATTTGGTGATGCACGAGCAGCATGTCGTCTATCGCGTCGAGGAAAACACCCGCTGGAATTTTTATCCCGGCCCGGCTGACGGGAGTGTGCCCGCATTGCCGCCCGCTCACGACGCCGCGTTCAGTCCGTTGCCCGTCAATGACGCGGTGCTCGCCGAAGTAAATGCCCAAAGGCTGGCGACCGTTCAAATCATGCTGGAAGCCAGAACCCTGTCGGCGGCGCTGGCGCAGTTTCAAGCCGCGTTGCAACAGACCAAAACCAATTTGCAGGAGACGGCGGTGTTGCGCGCCACGGTGATTGAAATGAAGAAGCGGCTCGATGTTCTCGAAACCGCGCAGGAGCAGCCGCCGACCCAGCCGATTTCCGAGACCAATGAACCGCCGGATTCGTTGAGTCCATGAAAACACTTTGCCGGCGTTGAGGCCGGCAATTCACAAACATAACAAACAACCAAAACTCATTATGAGCACAACAACAAAACCAAGACCCGCGCCAAATGGCGCTCCTGGCGCAAGTGCGCCCCCCGAAGCCAACTACCGGGTTAATCCCGAAGTGGAGGCAAAAATTGATGCCTACATCAAAGAAAATCCCAAGCATTGGACTTACCTGCAAGGGATGCCCCGTGACCGGTTGGAACGCACCGTCGTCCTGAATGAAGTGCGCCAGCTCGACCGCCAGCAGCGGATGCGTGAAGGCATGATGGAGCGCATCAATGCCAACCCAAAACTTAAACAGGCGTATGAAGTGCTGGTCAAAGACGTGCCGGAAGAACAGCGCGAGGAAGTCATGAGCCAGATCGCGCGCCAGACACAGCGCGCTGTCTCCCGCTCACAAGGCCAGCGCCAGACCAAGGGTGAAGCGGTCGGCGTTTGAACCGCACACCATAAACGAGCAGCGCGGCGAGGCATTTGCGAAATGGTTCGCCGCGCCATCGGTTAATAACTAAAATCAAACAGGCTTGAGTCCGTCGTGTGCAGGAGGCATTCATGCAGCACAAGGCCAATGTCATCGGACAAAATGTTGCCAAGTTCCGTTATCAACGGAATTGGACGCAGGAAGAACTTGTCGCCAAACTTCAACTCTTGGGCTGTTACATGACCCGTGACATTCTTGCCAATATCGAGACCCAGCGCCGTATCGTGACTGACATTCATGTCCGCTTTTTTGCCGAGGCGTTCGGTGTTTCCATTACCGAATTATATCCGGTCAAACGGCGCGATGACACCCGGACAATGTGGCTCGCCGACCAGCGGCAACCGCGCGGCAATCAAGCTTGATTCCCATCCACGCAAGAGGCATTTATGGCCGTTCGGCAGAATCAACTTGACGACCAGCTTGACCTTTTTGCAAACCAAAGGCCGACCAATGAAAGCATTGACGCAATACGGAACAATGGCCGAGAAACACTGGCGCGAGCACCGTCCGAAAATGGTGCGCGAGCTGGAGGCCAAAAACCAGTTGCACGAAATGCTTCTGGAAGCGGAGCAGAAAACGAAGGACGAAATGGCCACGTTGCGGACCAAGTTCATCCGTCAGGGATTGACGCCGCAGCAGGCACACGACCGCGCATGGGAAATGGTGCGGGAGGAATACATTCTTCTGCCGCCGGAAACGTAACGAACGGCCACGCGGCAAACGGCCATCAGAAGCCCATCCCGGTTGAAAAATCATCGGGCAATCCAAACAGCTATCGCATTACTGACGAGGATCGCCTGGGTGCGGGCGGCCCCAAGCAGAAGTTTTCACAAAATCTCAAGGCCATTGAAATCGTGCGGGCGCTGGATGCGGAGGATCGTCCGGCTTCACCGGACGAAAAGGCGATGCTGGTCAAATATGTCGGCTGGGGCGCGATGCCGCAGGTGTTCGACGTGGACAGCACAAGCTGGCACCAGGAACAAATCAGGCTTTCAGAGATTTTGTCGGACGAGGAACATCGTTCCGCCCGCGCCACCACCCTCAACGCCCATTACACCGCCCCGGTCGTCATCCGCTCCATGTATGAGGCCGCGCAGCGTTTTGGTTTTCAAGGTGGACAAGTTCTGGAACCGGCCAGCGGCATCGGCCATTTCATCGGACTCATGCCGGAGGAAATGCTCCGCCGTTCGACCGTCGCCGGCATTGAAATTGATCCACTGACCGCGCGCATCGCCAAAGCGTTATATCCCGATGCCGACATCCGCCAGCAGCCGTTTGAAAAATCCAAACTCGCCGATGATTCATTTGATCTCGCCATCTCCAATGTCCCTTTTGGGGATTACACCGTCCACGACACACGTTGGAATCAATATAAGTTTCCCATCCACGATTATTTTTTCCCCGCCGCGCTGGACAAGGTCCGAGCGGGCGGGCTGCTCATGTTCATCACTTCACGTCACACTATGGACAAGCTTGATCCGACCATGCGTGAATTGCTCGCCGCAAAAGCAGAATTTCTCGGTGCGATTCGATTGCCAAATGATGCCTTCAAAAAGAACGCCGGCACGGAAGTGACCACTGACATCGTGATGCTCCGCAAATTGCGTGCTGGTGAAATGCCTGCCAGTTCCGCGTGGACGGCGACGGCAGATTACACCAACGACCGGCAGGAAAAATTTTCCATTAACGAATACTTCGCCGCTCATCCCGAAATGATGCTGGGCAAAATGCGGCTGGCGCGGGGAATGTATCGGGACGGCGAGCCGGTGCTGGTGCCGGATGACCGTGATTTGGAAACGGCATTAGCGCAGGCCATCCAGCAACTTCCGCAAAACATTTACCAGGCTGAAAAACAAAACGCCGTAATGCCAGTCTCGGACGTGAACATTCCCGCGCCGGACTACATCAAGGCCAACGCCTTTTGCGTCCACGAAGATGGCCGCGTTTGCATCTGCGAAGACAGCAAACTGCGTCCACTGGATGATATGCCGGTCGAAACGCGCACGCGGATTCGGCGGTTGATTGACGTGCGGGATGCGGTGCGGGTCTGTCTCCGCTCGCAACTCGACGGCAGCAGCGAGGAACAACTCATTGAGGCGCGTGATGAACTTAACCTGGCCTACGACCGTTTCCTTGCCCGTTTCGGCCCCATCAACGCCCGCGTTAATCAGAACGCTTTCGACGGTGATCCCGATCTGCCATTGCTGCTCTCATTGGAACACTACGACGAGGAAACCAATGTCGCGGTCAAGGCATCCGTTTTCCGCGAACGGACAATTCATCACAGACAGCCGGTTGAATCGGTTGGTTCGCCCAAAGAAGCCTTGCTCGTTTCGCTGAATGAAAAAGGTCGCGTGGATTTGGATCACATGGCTTCATTACTGTCCCGTCCGGCAGAAGAATTTTTGCCCGACTTGAAGGGGATGATTTTTCTCAACCCGCTCACCAAGAAATGGGAGACCGAAGACCATTATCTTTCCGGCAATGTCCGCGAGAAACTTGTCGCCGCCGATTCCGCCAGTGTTGCCGATGTCCGCTTCCGCGAAAATGTCGAGGCGTTGAAATCGGTGCAGCCGGCAGATTTGCCTGCCACTGAAATTGACGTGCGGCTCGGTGCAGCGTGGCTGCCGCCGTCAGACGTGCAGGATTTTGTCCATGGACTGCTCGGCGTTCCGTCGGGCGTTGAGGTCGGCCACATCCATGCGCTTGGCTCATGGCACGTCACCGCCGATTGGGAGGCGAAAGGGGCGACCGCCAACACGACCGATTGGGGGACGAACCGTTTCACCGCCCTCGAACTAATCGAGGAAACGCTGAATCTTAAAACGCCCACTATATACAATTATGTGGACAAGAAGCCCGTGGTGGACGCGCAGTCCACCGAGGCCGCGCGTGAGAAACAGGAGCGCATCAAGGAACGGTTCAAGGAGTGGGTTTGGCAGGATGATTCACGGCGAGAACGGCTTTGCCGCCTTTACAATGACTCGTTCAATCATTCGCGCGTTCGCACTTTCAACGGCGAACACCTGACGTTGCCAGGAGCAAGCGCGGCCGTTCAACTTCATATCCACCAAAAGTCCGGCGTGTGGCGCATTCTGCAAACACCCAACACGCTGCTCGGCCATGTCGTCGGCGCGGGCAAGACTTACACGATGGTTGCCGCCGCAATGGAATTAAAACGTCTGGGGTTGGCGCGCAAACCCATGTTCGCCGTGCCCAATCACATGCTCGGCCAGTTCTCCAGCGAACTGCTCATGCTGTATCCGGGCGCAAACATTCTTGTGGCGGGCAAAGACGATTTCGAGATGCAAAACCGCCGGAAACTTTTCAGCCGCATCGCCACCGGCAATTGGGATGCCGTCATCGTCACGCACTCCGGCTTCGAGCGCATCCCGCTGTCGCGCGAAACCCAGGAGCGTTTCTTCAAGGAGCAGTTGCAGGAATTGGAAAAGGTCAAACGTGAACACGCCAACCCGGACAACCGGCGCTTGGTGAAGGAAATTGAAAAGGCCAAGAAACGTCTCGAAGCCAAATTGGAATCTCTCGCCGCTACGCACAAGAAAGACAACACGCTGACTTTCGAGGAACTTGGCATTGACCGAATCTTTGTGGATGAAGCGCACTATTTCAAAAATCTTTTTTACATTTCCAAGATGACGCGAATCGCCGGACTGCCCCAGACGGCGAGTGAACGCGCCTTCGATATGTATTTGAAAGTTCGTCATATCCAATCAGCGAACGGCGGCGGCGGCGTTGTCTTCGCCACCGGCACGCCCATCGCCAACAGCATGGCCGAGATGTTCACCATGCAACGCTATATGCAGCCGGAGGATTTGAAAAAGCACAACTTGGGACATTTCGATTCGTGGGCGGCGACG
>Ga0182015_10000683_pt1 | contig 47830 bp, 32 predicted proteins | sample 712P3MmetaG_FD_120478 | JGI IMG/M metagenome (GOLD analysis project Ga0182015, IMG submission 120478) | Permafrost microbial communities from Stordalen Mire, Sweden - 712P3M metaG | ecosystem: Environmental > Terrestrial > Soil > Wetlands > Permafrost | place: Sweden: Stordalen | collected...
ACAGGTTGGGGATGAATCTCGGTGAGTGTGACGCTATAGCCCAGTTTCCGCAAGGCTTTGGCCAGCTTCTGGGCGCGGCGCTTAACCAGACCGCAAACCTGATCGGTTTCGCCAAGCACACGTGGACGGCCAACCCGCCCCGACAAGTTGCCCATTGGCTGAAATGGGGATAATGACTAACATGCAAGCAGACCCTATCCGGGAGGCGCGCATACGGCAGGACCGCAGCAAAGAACTGGCTGAAAAGGGTTGGTATCACAGTTTTGAGCTGCCCGACGGGACTTTGATCGACGGCGTGAATCCGCTAGCACGCCTGCGGGAGCGCTTCGCGCGCTTCCCCATCCCCGGCGACCTGCGCGGCAAGCGCGTGCTGGATATCGGCGCATGGGACGGCTGGTTCAGCTTCGAGGCGGAGCGCCGCGGTGCAGACGTGACCGCCATCGATTGCGTGAAGGCGCCGCACTTTGTCGAGTTGCATCGCAAGCTCTCTTCCAAGGCCGATTACCGGCTGCTGGAGATCTATGAATTGCCGGCCGCCAGCTTGGGGAAATTCGACATCGTATTCCTGCTCGGCGTGCTGTATCACTTGCGGCATCCGCTGCTGGCGCTGGAGATCGTCTGCAGCCTGACGACTGACATCGCCATAGTCGAATCTTTCGTCACGGATGGAGACACCTGGCGGGAACACACGGACGACATCCCCGCTCTGGAGTTCTACGAAGGCTACGAGTTGGCCAATCGATACGACAATTGGGTCGGCCCCAGCGTAGCGTGTCTGTTGGCGATGTGCCGCAGCGCGGGATTTGCGCGCGTGGAACCGCTGCACACCGAGCCGCACAACGCGATGGTGGCTTGCCAACGCCGATGGGAGCCGCCGCCGGCGGATGCCGCTTTCGCGCCTCCGGAGCTAATCGCCGCCGCGAACAATGTCAACGGCGGCATCAACTTTTCGACGCGAAAGGAAGAGTACATTTCGTGCTCGTTCCGTAGTTCCCGCGTGACGATCGCGAAGGAAGACCTGCGCCCGGAAGTGGACGAGTTCGGCGTGGCGGCTTACTATACGGGCCGTCTACAGGACGACTGGTGGGCAGCGAACCTTCCGTTGCCGCGCGGCTTATCGGCCGGATGGCATCAGGTGCGGCTGCGTTTTGCCGACAGCGATTTCAGCAATGCCGTGCGGATTGCCGTGGACCTTCCCTTAAACGTCGGCAGGATTGATTGCCATGGCGTGCGCGATGCGATCAACGGGAGTAGCTGCGAAGTCACCGTCACAGAGGACGGTTATGTAAGCTGCTGGGTGGCCGGACTTCCCGAGAACGGCGATCGCCACAATGTCCGCGTCTTCCTGGGCGATGCGCGGCTCAGCGTCTCCTGGTTGGGGGCGCCGGATGCGGCCGGTTTCAATCAGATCAATGCGGTTGTGCCAGGGAGCGTGCCGAAGGGCGAGCACGCGCTGCGTATAGAATGTGGCGGAGTCAGCTCGGAGCCTTGGACTGTGAGGGTTGTTTGAGGCCTAAAGAGCCGCCTGAAAGGCGGCTGCGGGCAAGATTGCCCGCCCTCCATTCGATTACCGCGGCGCGCAGCCGCGCGTGGCGCTGCATCAAGTGCAGGTAGCGCGCTTCGTCGGGGCCGCACTTCGCGCGCAGGATGGCGTCCACTGCCGCCTTCTCGGCGGCGCCCCAACCATCGGCGAGTCGGCGCATTACCGAAGCGCCGTCCGGCATGCCGGCGCATGCGAGGGCGAGATTGCGTACGCGGAATCGGTCCCACGCGCCATGCTCGGCATCCGCGCATTCGTATAGCAGGTACGAATGGGCCAGCTTCTCCAGCGTCCGCCGCGAGCTGCGATAGCCGGGAGTCCGGCGCATGCGGTCTTCCTCGCGTTCGACGAGATGCGCCGCCGCCGGTTCCAGCGGCCGGAAGCCCAGCTTGCGATAGAACCAAAATGCGCCCGAATCGAGCGCCTCATCGTTCTCCAGGCCCACCTGATAAGGATCCACGGAGAAGCAACGGACCCCCAGGATCTGGCGGAACAGGCGCAACAGGCGCGCATAGAGCCACGCCGATTCGCCCTCGCGGAACGTGTAATACAGGTTGAATCCCACTTCGGCGCGCTCGAACAGCGACAGCACTTCCACGTAACCGGCGGGCACACCATTCTTGAAGAACATGCCGGCATGGTAGGCGCGTAGCGGCAGACGCCACTCCGGCGGCACGCCTAAGAAGACGATCTCGACGCCGCGGCCGGCATCCGCGCGGAAGACCCGCCGCGCGTCCGGATGCGTAAAGCCATATAGCTCGCGATAGCGCATGGCGGATGTGTCCAGGATCAAATCGAGCATCTTGCGCGCCTGCGGTTTCGGGAGTTGCTTCACGGGCAGGGGCGGGCCAGCCAGCTCCAGTTCGAGATCGATGTCGCCGCGCCGCAACAGCGGTTCGCGGTGGAAGTACGGCTTCCTCATCGGCAGGCGCATCCGCGAGCGGCTGGCGCGCGGGCCGATGCGCCACAGCAGCAGCAGTTCGAGCGATTCGTAAAGATCCGCCTGGTCGCGCACGCTTAGGGGAAGGGAAGCGATGCGCGCGAGCAGCCATCCGAGAGCGCTCGACCTTGGCGGGCGCGCGGCATCCACCCACGCGCGGAACGGGACGTGCGCTTCCACCGGCCAATCCTCTGCGACCAGGGGCACGATGCGCCGCAGTATGGGGCCGAGCTTCTCCGGCTGGCCGTAGTTTTCCCAATCGATCTCGATATCGCGCGGATAGCGGGCGGCGAGTTGCCTGGCCACCGCAAAGCTGAAGACCGCCGAAAACGACGTGCCCGCAATGCCCGACACCGCGGCGTCTTCGAATGCCGACAGATCGCTCAATCCGGCGACCCGCTGCCCGAAGGAGAACAGCGCGGCATCCGCCAGGCGCAGGACCTCCGCATCGGCCGGATAGGCGCGCAGAAACAACAGGCATTCGTGCAGCCGGATGAGCGAGTCCGCATCGGAGAAGCGGTGTGCGGAGAGATCGGCGAACAGTTGGTGGAGCTGGTGCGCGTCGGGCGCGCCAAACCGGGTCTTCCATTCTTCCAGGCGCGCGAGCGGATCTGTGGGCACTCGTTTGAGCTTATTACAGAGCCGGGGCGAGCGGGCGATCCGCGTCGTTTCAGCTTCAGATGCATCTTGCGGGCTGGGGAGCGGGTCCTGGAGGACCCGTGCAGACCAGGGGGCTGCTCCACCTCGGAAGCCGGTTGAAAGCCGGCTGCGGGCAAGATTGCCCGCCCTACTTGAGCTTTACCGGGTAGGGCGCGTGGGCGGGTAGCTTCGGGTTGGATTTCTCCAGGGCCTTCAGCAATTCCGCCACTCCGCGCTCCAGTTGCGGATCGTGGCCTTCGAGGAGAGACTTAGGGTCGTTTTCGACCACGATGTCGGGGTCCACGCCGTGGCCTTCCACGGCCCACTGACCATCGGCGTTGGCGTAGGCGAATTCGGGCACATTCACGCCTCCTCCATCGATAAGCTGTCCGTGGTCCGTGATCCCGACCACGCCTCCCCAGGTCCGCTCGCCGATCAGCGACCCCAGCTTGGCGGTCCGAAACATCCAGGGGAAGATATCGCCGTCCGAGCCGGAGTTTTCATCCAATAATACAACCTTCGGCCCGATGAAGACGCTATCCGGGTAGGGTTCCGGGGTGGCGATGGTGCGCGGATAGGTGAGACCGAGCAGCGTGCGGATCAGCCGCTCGATCACCATGCGCGAAATATTGCCACCGCCGTTGGCGCGGTCGTCGATCAGAAGCGCCTCTTTGCGAAGCTGCGGGTAATACCATTTGATAAACTCGCGGATGCCGGCCTCGCCCATGTCCGGCAGGTGCATGTATCCGATGCGCCCATGAGACAGCTCGTCCACGCGACGGCGGTTTTGCTCCACCCAGTCGAAATACAACAGGTTAGTCTCGCTGCCCAAGGGCTTGTAAGTCACTTTGCGGGCGCCAGCCAGCGAGGGAGCGCTGTTCAGCATCAGAATTACCGGCGCATCGCCGGCGTGGCGCAGGAATTTGTAGATGTCGTCTTTGGTGGTCAGATCTTCGCCATTGATGGTCAGGACGTAATCGCCAACCTTGGCGTCGACGCCTATCTCGGTCAGCGGCGCGCGGTAGACGTCTTCCTCGTTCTGGCCGCGGAAAATTGTGGCGATGCGATAGCGCCCGGAGCTGGCGTCCACTTGAAAGCGCGCGCCCGGAAGGCCCGCGTGCGGACGCGGTGGAATCTGTACGTCGCCGCCATCGATATAGGCGTGCTGCACGGTCAACTCCGAAATCATTTCGGAGATTACGTAATTCAGATCCGCCCGATGCGCCACGTAGGGCAGAAGCTGACTGTAGCGCTGCCGCAGGCCTTCCCAATCGTAGCCGTGCATGTTGGGCGCGTAGAAGAAATCGCGGTAGCGCCGCCAGACTTCATTGAAGATGTCGTTCCATTCCGCGACCGGTTCTTTCTCCAGCATCAACCCGGCGGTGGAGACGGTTTTCTTGGCGGTGGCGGCGGTCGCGCCAGCGCCGGACGGTGCAGTGTCGTATACGTTCCAGGCTTGCTGCTGTTGGACAAGCACTTTCGACCCATCGCGCGAGACGACAAATTCGCCGATGTCGTCAACCAGCTTGGTCTCTTTCCGGTCTTTGAAGGTAAAGGTGCGGAGCGATGGCTTGGTTGCCGCGGACCGGCCGTAGTAGAACTCCGGCGCAACGCCATAGATCAGCGCATCGGCGGTCACTGCGAGGCCGAAATAGTTCTCCGCGTCCAACGGCACGCGCGCCACGCGCTGGCCGAGGCCTTCGAAATCGATGCCGCCATCTTTAGGCTCCGCTGGCTTCTTATCCTTGTCGTCCTTGGCCTTTTCTTTATCTTTGTCGGCGTCTTTGATAGTCACTTCGTCGCTCTCCGTCGGAAACGGATTCTTGACGTCCTTGCGCAGAGCCATGACGAACATGCCACGGGCCCGATTGGTGGCAAAGTCGAATTCGATGCGGGAGATTTGCGGCTGGAACTCGTGGTTGGCCATGAAGTACAGATAATCGCCGCCGGGATGCCAAACCGGCGTATCTTCATTGAATGTTCCGCTGGTCACGCGATGCAACTGACTGTCCTTCATCGACCAGATATAGAGCGCCGAAAATGACGGAGAATCGTTGATACTGAACGCCAGATAACCGCTGCCCGGCGACCAGGCATAGTCGCGGATCTCGCCCTCGGTCGAATGCGCGACCTCCTGGGTGGCGTGGTCCTTCAGCGACACCACCCAGAGGCGTCCGTCTTTGTCGCTGAACGCGATGCGCCCGTTATCCGGCGACCATTTGGGATCGTACCGGAAGGCGTGCCCGCCGCTGGTAATCTTTTCGGGCGGCGACGAGCCATCCTGCGCCACCACGTAGACTTCCTCTTCGCCGCTGGCGTCGGATAGGAAGGCGACCTTGGAGCCATCGGGCGACCAAGCCGGCCACTTATCGTGCGCGCCGGGCGAGTGCGTGAGGTTGCGCGTGGGCCCCTTCTCCACCGGCGCGGAGAAGATGTCGCCGCGCGCCGCGAACAAGACGCGCTCGCCTTTGGGGCTGAACTCGACCTGCTCGATAAGGTTGGCCGCGGAGACATAGCTGGGCCGCCGATTGACGCCATCGTCGGGCACTCGCACGGAGATGTGCGTACTCTTGCCCGTTTTCACATCAAGGATTTGCAACTCTCCATCGAGTTCGTAGACGATACGCTGCCGGCGGTCGGTGGAGGGCCAGCGCACGTCCCACAAATTGTACTGGGTGATCTGCCGGGTTTGGCCGGTGGCGGTGTCGTAGGCGTAGATATTGAAATGGCCATCGCGATCCGAGTCGTAGTAGATCTCCTTGCCGATCCACATGGGGTCGCGGCTGGCGCGCGGACCTCCGGTGATCAGCTTGGCGGCGTGCGTTTCGGTGTCGAAGATGTAAAGCTGGTTGGCCTCGCCACCGCTGTAGCGCTTTTCGGTGCGGAAGTCGCGCGCTTGCGGCGAATACACGATCTGGTTTCCGCCCGGCGAAAAGGATCCCGCGCCGGAGACCGGCATGGGCAGCGGTTCGGAAGGGCCGCCGTCGATGGGCACGCGGTAAAGCCGCGTCAGCGCGTGCGCGCGGGCGTCGCGCATCCCGCGGTAGATCACGTAATGGCCGTCGTTCGACCAACCATAAACCTGGTTGTCATAGCCCCAGCGCGGCGGCAAGGGGCCCTGCGCGGGATAGAAGGTCAACTGCTTGGGCTCGCCGCCATCCGCGGGCATGACGTAGACTTGCTCATCGCCGTCGTATTGGCCGGTGAAGGCGATCCACTTGCCGTCAGGCGAAAATTTTGCGAACAGCTCAACGCCGGGGTGCGCGGTCAGGCGCGTGGCCGTGCCGCCTGCCGCGTTGACCAGCCACAGGTCGCCGCCGTAGGTGAATGCGATGCGATCATCGTGGATGTCCGGAAAGCGCAGGAGCTTGGTTTGGGCGGCGAGCGACGCGGTTATCGCGAGGGATAGAAGCCATTTGGATTGAAGGCGCATAGGGGTTTGACGTGCAGAACTGTGAAACGATTAGCCTAGCAGGAAAGCCTCCTGTACATTCCTATCGTATAATACGGTAGTGAAGGGTGCCCATCTCAGAGTCTGGAAGAACCTGTTCCAGCTTGTGGACCAGGCTCTCGACGGCGATCTTGTGGAAGTCACCCACAAAGGAAAGACGATCCGGCGCGTTCCGGATACGCAAGGATCAAAATTGGACAGATTGACCCCTATTCACATCTTCAAATCAGCCGTTCGGAAGAAGATCACCGGAAGGCCAACTGCGAACTTCTTGTTGAAATGCAGCGTGCTTGGGAAAAAGATTGGTCCGAGCTTTGATCTGTTACTGAGATACGCACGTAGCAATTTGGCTGGCCGAAGGTAACACTCAAGAGCTATCGCACAAAGTGTTGTCCTATATCGAGCGAGCGGAGGTCCGGATTTCTCCCATGGTGGTGGTGGAGTTTGGGTATCCGCCTGACACCAACCGCATCGTCCTGACTCCACAACAGATCGTCTACAAGCTCGGTTCTGAACTTAAGAGTTCAATATGCTATTATCCTTTACAGATTATAGCGGAAATCGCCATTGAGGAAACATGGACCAGAGGCCCATTTGACCGGCTGATCGTTTCACATGCCAAGGTCAACGGACGGGCTGCCTTGGTTACCAAGGATGAATTTATCGCGGAACATTATTCGAACACCATTTGGTAAGCGGCTAGCGGCAAAGCAGCGGGTCCAGGGGGACCCGCGCGGACCATGGGGTCCGCCCGGGGGTCCGCCCCACATTGCTTACGGGGCGGTTACCGCCAAGGTGAAGACCGTCGTTATGTTTCCAACGCTGGCCATCACGGTGAACTTTCCGGCAACGCCATTGGCAAACAGCGTGGGCGCCGTGGCGTAACCGCCGGTGCCGGTCTGGATCGGCATGGGCGGAGATGAGTTAAATGTACCGCTGGCGCCGCTAGAACCTGGCACGACCGTAAATATCACTTTGGCGAGCGTCACACCATTGCCAGCCGCATCCGTCACCCGTACCTGCAGCGGGATGGGGAAAGGCAGGCCGGGGAGAGTGCTCTGGCCATTCCCGGCCGCCTTGACGATGGTTGCGGGAATATCGCCGCTCTGGGTTACAAACACCGGCTGCCCCAATACGCCGATCCGCGCGGTGCGGCTGTTTGCGGAAGTATTGGCCTGGAATGCAAAGCCGACCGCTCCGTTCCCCGCGCCCGTGATGGTTAGCCAGGGTTGGTTGCTGCTGGCCGTCACAGGCGTGCTTGCCGGAAGCACCTGGATGGGGATCGAGTCCGTCCCCGCGGAGGCCCCTTCACTCAGGCTGCCGGCGCCAAGGGAAAGGTAAACAGGGCTAAATTCCTTGATGGCGCTATGACCCGTGTCGGCGATATAGACATTGCCTTGCCCATCCACCGCCACTCCGCCGGGCGACTTTAGGCCGGTGGAAATCAACGTGGTTACCTGCAGCGTCGCCGGACTCCATTCCCCGATCGCATTGTCGTTGGTGTCGGAGAAGTAGACGTTGCCATCGCCGTCCACCGCGACACCGTACGGGTCGTCCAATCCGGACACCAGCGTCGAGACCGTGTTCCCGGCCGCGCTCCACTCTTTGATCTTGTTGTTCTCACAATCGGCGATGTAGACGTTGCCCTGCGCGTCCACTGCCACACCCTCCGGAGTGTTGAGGCCCGTGGAGACGATTGTCGCGATTGTGTTATTCGCCGCCACCCATTCCTTGATGGCGTTGTGGCCCGTGTCTGAAAAATAAACGTTACCCTGGCTATCCACGGCCACGCCTATCGGGCTAGCGATTCCGGTGGTCACCAACGGCACGACCTGGCCATTGGCAACGGTCCACTCCTTGATGGCGTTGTTCTTACGGTCGGCGATATACACATTGCCGTAGGCATCCACCGCCACCCCGGCTGGCGAATTCAGCCCGTGCGAGACCAAAGCGCTCACCAGCCCCGTGGTTACGCTCCATTCCTTGATGGCGTTGTTGGAGCTGTCCGCGATGTAGACATTGCCCGCCCCATCGACGGCCGCTGCGTGAGGGGCGCTCAAGCCCAAGGACACCAGCGTATTCACCAGACCGATCGAGGTGAAACTGGCGCCTGCTTGCGTTACCGTGAATGTCAAGCCGGAAATGGTCAGCGTTCCGGTCTGGGCGCCGGCGTTCGCGTTCGCGCCGAAGCTGAACTGGATCAAAGCATTTCCAGTGCCGCTGGTGCTGCCCGCGGATAACTGCAACCACGAGGCGTTGCTGCTTGCGGTCCAGGGCCCATTAGCCAATAGCAGCACGCTGCCGCTGCCTGCGGCATTCCCTACGATGACCGAGGAGGCGCCCAGGGAAGAAGTCACATTGGTAAGGGTGAATGTCACACTCAACGCGTTCGCGCTGGCGGTCACCGTAAACATTCCCGCGATGCCGTTGGCCGTCAGCGTAGGCGCGATGGCGATTCCGCTTGCGTTTGTAGGAATCGGCATCGGCGGCGTCGTGCTGAACGTCCCCCCGGCCCCGCCGGCGCCGGGCGTGACGCTGAATGTCACCGGCGAACCCGATAAAGGATTCCCGCCCGCATCGGCGAGGCACACTTGCAAGGCCGTCACAAAAGGCTGCCCCAGCGTTGTGCTTTGGCCGTCGCCGGCGCACTTGGTCAAGCTGGCCGCAGCCTCGCCGCTTTGCGTCACCGTGACCTGGAGGCCTAGAATCGCGATGTGCGCGATGCGGCTGGCCCCCGTGGTATTGGATGAGAAGGAAAAGCCGATCACTCCGCCGGAGATGCCGGTAATGGTCAGCCACGGCTGATCGCTGACCGCGGTTAGCGGGATACTCGCGGGCAACACCTGCGCACTCACCGAGTCCGTCCCCGATTGGGAAGCTTCAGTCAGGCTGCTGGCGCTCAATGCCACATAGGCCAATGTAACTTCCCTGACGGCGTTGTTGCCGCTGTCCGCAACGTAGATGTCGCCCTGGCCATCCAATGCGAGGCCCGCCGGGTTGCTCAGTCCCGACGAAACCAGGATGGTAACCTGCTGGCTGACAGGACTCCACTCCCGGATCGTACCGCTTCCGGAATCCGCAAAGTACACGTTGCCTTGCCCATCCACGGCGACTCCGGAAGGTCCGCTGAGTCCGGACACCAAGGTTATCGCCTGCTGGGTGGCGGCGATCCACTCCTTGATGGCGTTGTTTCCGGAATCGGAGAAGTAGACATTCCCCTGCGTATCCACAGCGACGCCGAGAGGCGCGTTGAGTCCCGACACCAATGTATTCAACTGGTGGCCGGCTACGTTCCACTGCTGGATTGTGTTGTTGCCGGTATTTGCGATATAGATATTGCCCTGCGCGTCGACTGCCACCCCGGATGGGGTGTTCAGCCCTGACACCACCGTGACCGCTTGCGGGTTGGCCGCGCTCCACTCCTCGATAGCGTTGTTGCCGCTGTTGGCGAAGAACACGTTTCCGTGTTGATCCACCGCAACGCCGGCCGGGTTGCTCAGCCCGCTGGCAATGATCGTGGCAGCGGGTGGCGCGCCGGCGCTCCATTGCTTGATCGCATTATTGCCGGTGTCCGCGATGTAGACGTTGCCTTGGCCATCCACCGCTACGCCTTGCGGATCGCTCAAGCCGGAAATCGCCAGGGCGTTTACGGAGGTCGCGGGCAGGTAACTCGTGCCTGCCTGGGTAACGTAAAAAGTCAATCCGGCAATGGTCAATGTTCCGATCTGCGCGCCCGCATTTGGGTTGGCGTTGAAAGTGTACTGGATCGTCGCGTTCCCGAAGCCGCCCGTGCTCCCGATGGATACGTTCAACCACGGCGCGTTTGAATAGGCCGTCCAGTTGCCGGTGGTGGTCAGAATCACTGTACCGCTGCCGGCCGCGCTCCCTACCGTCTCCGAGGTGCTGCCCAGCGCAGCGGGGTTGCTGTAAATCGTAGCCGGACAGGTGTCTATCCAGATGTCGAATGCATCGAGGGCCACAGACTGCAAGGTTTGCGGTAGAGCGGTGATAGTGAAGGTGTGCGCGCCGCAGGCGATGCCGTGTTGTTCCCAAACGGTTTGCTGGAACCGATCGGCGTCGGGCGCGTAAAGAGACACAGTGCCTTCCGGAACTCCGTCCAGTTGGATCGATGCGGTCCCCTGGTCCTGCCCAGTCAGGCTCAGCCACCGGATGCCGGAGCCGATAAAACTGACGGTCGCGGTATCCTGGGACTCTGTGGTTGTGGCGTAGCCATAAGTGCTGGCTGTCAACGATGCAGTCAGGAAGGACCAAAGACCTTCATAACCGATGGTGGGAGGTTCCTCCAGGGTGCTGGTGATGTTGCGCGTCTCCTCGATCCGGGATGGCGCGTCCACGTAAGACCAGGTGACGCCCCGGTTGGTCGATTCGAAGAGACCGTGATAACTGGCCGCGAAGATTGTGCCGTCCACCGCAAAGTTAGGAGAGATTCCCAGATCCATCGCGAACGTGTCCGGGAATGCGGTTACCGGACTCAGGGTGTTGCCGCCATTCGTGGACATCATCACGCCCTCTTGGACGGTGCCCCCAAATAGCGTATGATCGTTCGCGAAATTCGGAGAGAACTGGATATCCATGGTCCTGACGGAGGAGCTCTGCGCAACTTCGGTCCAAGTGTTTCCGCGGTTGGTGGACCTGTAAAGTCCGCCGCTGATCGCGGCTGCCATGACGATGCCGTCGGCCGTAAGGTTTGGCGAGACGGCTACCACCGCCATGGCGCCCGGGGAGCCGGGCAAGGTGAGGAGGGTCCAGGTCACACCGCCATTGTTGGTCCGATACACCCCGGTAGTGGGGCTGGCGGCAAATGCGGTACTGTCGGTGGCGAAAGCCGGCGAAAAGGCGATGGAAGCCACTCCCACGTTGTTCAGGCTGGAGAGAGTCCAGATGTTTCCGGCGTCCGTGGAGATGTACAAACCAGGGGTGGGTGGTGCGGTAGTGCTGGTGCAGTAGGACGCGGCGGCGGGCAGGGTGCCGATGAAGACCGTCTGATCGTTGGCGAAGTTGGGAGAAATGGCCAGCGACCGCGGATAAGCCGCTGTGCCCGTCCCCTGCGTCATCTGCCAGGTGCCTCCCCAATTGTTGGTGTTTTGCAGGCCGAGGTAGTTGCCGCTGAACGCCGTTCCGTCGTTGATGAAATTCGGAGAGATGGCCGAGGCGTCGGTATACGGGGACTGCATCCCGCTGTTCTGGAAGGTCCAGGACAGTCCTGCGTTCGTGGACCAGAGGTTCCCGCTGCCGTAAGCGCTGGCAAAAATGGTTCCATCCTGGGCGAAGGTTGGCGATAGGTTGATGTGGCGGACAAGCCGGGTGGGCCAGATGTCGATATATTGCCAGGTGGACCCGCTATTGGTGGAAGTCCACAACCCTTCGTACATCGCCAGAAAGACGACCGGTCCGGTGGCGCTGGAGGCTGTGGCCAGGGCCTGATAGTGCGTCTCGGTGAGGCAAGAGAGTTGTCGCGACACGGTGGCCGCGGGATTCCAGGAGGATCCCAGCGTGGTGGATTGAAAGACTCCGGTCGCCCCAGCCGCCGCCCACAATGTCGAATCGGCGGCGAATGTGGGAGATAACGCCAAGGCGTTAACGGTGAGATCGGACAAGCCCGAGTTGGCGAATGCCCAGGAATTTCCGGCGTTGGAGGAAACCAGGACCCCCTGGCCCTCCGTCGCGGCGATTATCGTGCGATCGGAACTGAATCCGGGCGAAAATGCCAGCGCCGACACGGTCGGAAGCGTCAAGCCCTGCGTTACGGGAGTCCAACTGGCGCCGGCATTGGTTGAGCCGAAGATCCCGTTTGCGTTGCTTCCCGCAAAGAGAGTTTGATCCACGTCGAAATTCGGAGACACCGCGACGACGCTCAATCCGGCGGTCAACGGGGATGGCGTGGATACCACCGTCCAGTTCTGTCCACGATTGACGGACTCCAGAATGGTGTTGGTGGTGGTGACGATGAACAGAGTGTTATCGGCGGCGAAGTTCGGAGACAGCGCCATGTTTAGCAGAGACGGCCTGTACAACCGGTTCCACGATGTCCCCTGATTGGGACTCTCGAAGAGCCCCTGATTAGTTGCCGCGAAAATCGTCTGATCCTGGGCATAGCCCGGCGAGAAGGCCACCGCGGCGATGACCCCGTTATTCCCCAATCCCGGAAGAACCGACCAGTTGACGCCGCCATCTGTGGATTTCATGACCACCTGGACGTTGGGTTTGATTATAAGAGCGCCCGTGGCTGCCAGTATGGTTTGGTCTTGGGCGAAGTTAGGCGAAACCGCAACGGCGACGAAAGGATCGTGAGGGTCATGGGCCGAGGCCGGGCCGCCCGCCAGAACCAGACACGCCACCAGCGCGGAAACCGATCGGGCTATGGACGCAAAAGATGTACGCTGCATACTTGAATCCAATCAACTTAGTGCACTAAGCCGCTAAAGGTCATCCAGGAGGGTGCTGAAAAAAGGGCTTGGCGGGACCCCTCTCACAGTTGTGGCTCCGAGAGGTGCTGCTTAACACGGGGGAACCATTCCGCGCCGCAGCCAGTAAGCAAGCGGTTTCGCCGTTTCTCCGCAGCCTCGCCAAAGGCTGGCCAGCGGGCTCGGGGCGCGACGAAGAGACCCGAGTCCAATAGCAGAAGTATATACGATTCTTGGATTTTTTCCGATAATATTTTCTCTCGTTACGATGCCGTATCCCCGCGCCCAGAGCAAGAATAAGGAACCTCTTCTTTTGCTCTTGAGGCATTAGATCACGACCACAACCGTGGCGTCAAGGTCTAGGAGATCTAATTTAGTACTTGAGCGTTGGGTACATAAGTCTAAAGGCATGTTACGGTTGCGGTAAAGCCAGCAACACTTTGCGAATATCTTCCTTCACATTTCTTGGCGTGAATTCGCATAGACCCGAGCGGCTTGATTGTGGATGTTCGATTGCTCCGCTTGACGCGATGCCATCGTCGGCGCCAACGGAGTCTTGCCGCTGAATCTGTCGCTCGGAACGGGCATCGACGCCAAGGCGGTTATATTCCAAATTGCACGGGCTACGTTGATTACGGTCAATGCCGACGGATCGCTGGGGGTGAAGTTCGAAACGTCGATCCCGAGGTTGTGCGATACGCCATATCCGTCGCTGTCCCATGCGGCCACGCTCCGCCTTTGCAGATCTCGATGCAATTGGATGGCGCATCTCGGGGCCTGTGGGTCCCCTTAGTCTCGCGGCAACTGTTTCTCTCAAGGTGACCGACTCGGCGAATCCGGCCACTTTACTTAGTGCCAGTAAGACGGTGTCGATTTCGTAGATTTCCGGACCGCGAGATTCGGTGCGGGCCGCGAAGCCGTCCGCCGACGTTTGCGGCTCCGCATGGACAACCTTCGCGCCAGAGGGCCGCAAAAGATCGCCGGACCGCCTCGCCAAGCGTGCGCCGAGCCCTCCTATCCGTGTCCATCTATGTTTCCATGCTTCGCCCCCACTCCCGGCCTTGGTAGAATCGTTCCAGGATGTCCACCGCCGCGCCCTCGCCCTCCTTGCGTAGCTTATTCTCCGAATTGGAGCAATTGTTTCAAACAGAAACGGAAGCGCGCGTTTCCACCAGTGTCCAAGCCGCCGAGCGGGCCTTGGCCGAACACCTGAATCAGTCCGTGCGGCGCTTGCGGCAGGCCGCCGCGTTTCCCGAGATTGCCGCCATCCTGTGCGACGCCTCAGCCCGCTTCTCCAACGCTTGCGCGGTCTTGAACATCAACGAGACTACGGTCGCCGGGGAGCGTCTGCGCGGCGCCGCGGGCGAAGCCGCCGCGCGCTTTCGCGACATCCGATTTGCCGCAGCCGAAGCGGCCGCTTTTGCCGGCGCCATCGAATCGCGCGAGCCTTTGGTGGCGCTTTGCACTGCCGCGGAAGTGTCGCCGGCCATGGTGGAAGCGTTCGCACACGCGCCCGCCGATAAAGCCTACTTGTTCCCGTTGACGGTGGATCGCACCACGGTCGGGGTGCTCTACGCCACCGGCGCAGTCGATAGCGCGGCGCTGGAGTTGTTGGCCCAAGCCACTGCCGCGGTCATGGAAGCGCGGCAGCGCCCCACCCGCCGGGCGGTGCCAGCCCCGAACTCGGATTTGGTGCGCATCGAGCCGGCAGCCGCCGCGCCCGCCAGTCCCGCACCGGACTGGGATCAGCTCAGCGCGGCCGACCGCCAGTTGCATCTGCGCGCGCAGCGCTTCGCCCGGGTGAAGGTCGCGGAGATGCGGCTCTACCGGCCCGATGCCGTCAAAGCCGGCCGCGCGCAGCACGATCTGTACTCCGCCTTGCAGGATGCCATTGATGAAGGCCGCGAGGCTTTCCGGCAAACGTTTGTGCCGGGCAGCAAGACCATGGTCGACTACTTTCACTTGGAGTTGGTGCACACGCTGGCAAATGACAATCCGGCATGGCTAGGAGGTAAGTATCCTGGGCGGTTGGTGTAAGTTTGCAAATTGTGGCCGCAGCCGCCTTTTCAGGCGGCCAGAGCCGGCTGCAAGCCGGCTGCGGGCAGGATTGCCCGCCCTCCAGTCGTTTGTGGCCGCTGTGCTGCTCGCCGCTGCGGCGTTGGCCCAAACTCCGGAATCCCTCGCCCGTATTTACCGCGACTCGCCCACACCCGCCCGCCGCAAGGCGCTGGAGCACTTCGCGGCCAGTCACAAAGACGCCAGCGGTGCGCTGGCACACCTCAGCCTGGGCGTAGTTTCGTTCGAACAGAAACGCTTCCCGGATGCCATCCTGCAGCTTGAAGCGGCCCAGCCGCGCCTTCCCAAGCTGGCCGACTACACGGCGTATTATCTGGCCGCGGCCCATTCGGAGACCGCGGACTATGGGGCTGCCGCGCGGGACGCTGCCGCGGTCCGGGCCGTGCCGCTGCGCTCCCCGTTCGCTGCGAAATCCATAGTGCTGCAGGCGCGCGGACTGGCGGCTTCGGGCGCCGCTCCGGAGGCTGTGCGCATGCTCCGGGAACATTACGCGGATCTTCCGCAGCCCGATGGCGACTTGGCCTTGGCCATCGCCTATGAAGCCGCCCGCGACCTGCCGCACGCCGTGGAATATTATCAGCGGGTCTACTACGAATATCCGACAGGCGATGCGGCCACGCGCGCCGCGGCCGCGCTGATCACTCTGCGCGACGGCATGGGAGCGGGGTATCCCGCGCCTACCCCGCAAGCCATGGTTGAGCACGGCCACAAACTGCTCGCGCAACACGAATACGCCCGCGCGCAGTCCGAATTTGCGGCGCTCGTGCCGCAACTCAGCGGCCCGGAGCGCGACCAAGCCCGCGTGGGCATCGGCGCTGCCAAGTACCTTGCGGGCGACGTCGCGGCGGCTTATTCGCACCTCCGCGCGCTGGAATTTTCGGATAGCGAGTCGGAGGCCAATGCCGAGCGGCTCTACTACATCGCCGAATGCGCCCGCAAGCTGAACGACGAAGACCAGATGATGGAAGCCGTCAAGAAGCTCGGCAAGCACCGCGAATCGCCGTGGCGCTACAAGGCGCTGGTGTCCGCGGCCAATCGATTCCTGGTAACGAACCAGCCCGACAAATACACGCCGCTTTACAAGGCCGTCTACGAGTCGTTCCCGGATCAGCCCTTGGCCGCATCGTCCCACTGGCGGGTCGCCTGGGCCGCCTACATTCGCCGCCGGCATAATGCGCGCGAGCTGCTGCGCGAGCACCTGGAGCGATTCCCCGGACATCCCTCCGCCAGCGCCGCGCTCTATTTCCTGGGCCGCCTAGCCGAAGCCGATCAGGATTACTCCGCCGCGCGCGCCTTCTATACCAAGCTCGCGGCGCAGTTTCCGAACTACTATTACGGCCTTCTGGCGCGTGATCGCATGGCGCAGCCCACGATTGTGGCCGCCGGTCCCTCGGAGAAGACTGCGCAGTTCCTGCGATCCATCTCCTTCCCGCCACACGCGCCGGCGGTTCCGAACCAACCGGATGCCGAAACCGCGTTGCGCATCGCGCGCGCCCGCCTGCTCGAATCCGCCGGGCTGCCGGACTTGGCCCAGGCCGAGCTGCGCTTCGGCGCACGCAGCATTGGCCAAACTGGGGGCCAGCCTGGCAGCGGCCAGCCCTATCTGTTGGCGATGGAACTCGCGCGCACGGGCACCACGCCGCACGAGCGGCTGCACAATATCAAGAGCGCCGCGCCGGACTATCTCTCGATGTCTCTGGAAGACGCGCCGCCGGCATTCTGGCAACTGCTGTTCCCATTGCCCTACGAGAAGGATCTGGTGCGTAGCGCCAAAGAGCGGAACCTGGATCCCTACATGGTGGCGGCGCTGATCCGGCAGGAATCCGAATTCGACCCGCAGGCGCTCTCCGCCAAACACGCTTACGGTCTCACGCAAGTGGAGCCGTCTACCGGACGCGCCTTGGCCCGCCGCGCCGGCGTGAAACGCTTCAGCAATCGATCCCTGTTCCAGCCTGCCATCAACCTGAAACTCGGCGCGTATTATTTGCGCGGGTTGCTCGACCAATGGGGCGGCCAATGGGAGCAGACCCTGGCTTCCTACAATGCGGGCAAGTCGCGCGTGAACGATTGGATTACCTGGAACCAGTACCAGGAGCCGGCGGAATTTGTGGAATCCATCCCATTCACCGAAACGCGCGAATATGTGGAAGCCGTGTTGCGGAACGCATCGGTGTATCGGCAACTCTATGCCAGTAAAGCCCCCGCCAACCGGACGCCAGGCGCGCGGCGCAAACCCGCGGCCGCCACGGTGCGCAAAACGCCCGCGATGTAACCGCGAATTTATGCAGTTCGCCTTCCTTTTTGTCGAAAAATGTGCGAATCTTAATTTTAGGTTTGAACTATGCTACCAAGTTTCCTACTTCCGGAAACGACCATTCGCGAAGCCGGCACGAGCCCCGAGGCTGACCTCGGAGATTCCCGGGGCAGTGTGATCCTTCTCACTCTCGGCATCACTCGCATCATTGAACAGGAAAGCCTGGATGTTTCCATCTGGGGTTCCGCGGACAATGTCGAGTGGGGCGCCAAACCCATCGTCTCCTTCCCACAGAAATTCTATTGCGGCACGTATCAGATCCTGCTCGACTTGCGCGCCCACCCGGACGTGCAATTCCTGCGCGCGAAATATCAGGCGCAGCGCTGGGGCAAGGGCGAGCTCAAGCCGCTGTTCGGCGCCTATGTCTTCGCCCAAGGCGTTCAGCAGCAAGTCCTGACTATGACAGCCTGACCTACTAAATGATCTCCTACAACGAAGCCCTCGACCTTTTCCGTTCCGACGACCTGATTGGTATCGGCATGGCCGCGGACGCCCTCCGCAAGCAGTATCACCCCGAGGGTGTAGTCTCGTATATCGTCGATCGCAACATTAATTACACCAATTTCTGTACGGAATATTGCAGTTTTTGCGCTTTTTACCGGCCCATGGGCCACGCCGAGGGCTACGTCCACGACCACGAAACCATCTTCGCCAAGATCCAGGAAACCCTCGATTTGGGCGGCACTGGCGTGCTGATGCAGGGCGGCTTGCATCCCGATTTGAAGATCGAGTGGTACGAGGATCTGTTGCGCGCCATCAAGCAACGCTTCACCATTCATCTGCACTGCTTCTCCGCGCCGGAGATTACCAACATCGCCGAAGTCAGCGGCCTGAGTCTGCGCGACACCATCGCCCGTCTGCGCGATGCGGGTCTCGATTCCATCCCCGGCGGCGGCGCGGAAATTTTGGACGATGGCGTGCGCCACCGCATCAGCCGGCTCAAGTGCAACACCTCCGAATGGATCGACGTGCATCGCACCGCGCACGCGTTGGGCATGCGCACTACCGCCACCATGATGTTCGGCTGCGGCGAGACGCTGGAGCAGCGCATGAATCATCTGCGGATCGTGCGCGAGATTCAGGAAGATACGGGCGGCTTCACGGCGTTCATCCCCTGGACTTTCCAGCGCGAGAATACATCGCTTGGCCACTTCGTGCATGAAGAAGCCACGGCGGTCGAGTATCTGCAGAACCTGGCGATCTCGCGCATTTACCTCGACAACATCGAGAACATCCAGTCGTCCTGGGTCACGCAGGGGCTGAAGACCTGCCAACTCGGCCTGCGCTTCGGCGGCAACGATGTGGGCAGCATTATGATCGAGGAGAACGTGGTTTCCGCCGCCGGCGCGCGCCACCAGGCCAGCGAGGAAGAACTGCGCCGCATCATCCGCGACGCCGGCTTCATCCCCAAGCAGCGCGACACGCTGTACCGCACTTATTTCTTGAATTGAATCGCTTAGCTTTCAAACGAGACGCGATGCTGCATTAAATTGTGGGGCGGCCAATCCTGGCCGCAGCCGACGCCCTCGTCGGACTGTCACGATGGGTCGGCGAATTGATAATCGTTCACAGCGCCGACACTCATGGGACCTAAAATTAGCGTATAATCCCAATATCGACGCAGCAAGGAGACATGTGAACAATCGCAATTGGTGGAACGGTGCTTTCGCTGCATTTCTGCTCGGCGCCGCGACCGCCATCGCCACGCCTGCACAAACGTTTACCACACTGGTGGATTTCAATGGAACCAACGGCGCCGAGGTCCTTTATATGTCTCTGGTCCAGGGCTTTGACGGAGATTTGTACGGGACAACCGGGTCTGGCGGAGCCACCGGCCAGGGTACGGTCTTCAAAATCACACCGGGGGGCACGTTGACGACACTGTACAGCTTCGATGGGTCTCACGGTGTCGAACCGCTTGCCGGATTGTTTCAAACGAGCGAGGGGAACTTTTACGGAACGACATTCCTGGGCGGAGCCCGCAACCATGGCACGGTCTTCGAAATCACCCCAGCGGGGACGCTGACGACGCTGCACAGCTTCGTCTATGCCGACGGCGGCGGTCCATTTGCCGGTGTGGTACAGGCCATCAACGGGGTTCTCTACGGGACAACCAGCGAAGGCGGGGCCGAGGGCGGTGGCACGGTTTTTGAGGCCACTCCGCGCGGCGCATTGACGACACTCTACACCTTCAGCTTCGGGCAGTCCTCTGCGGGCGCCGGTCCCTTCGGGCTAGCCGCCGCCGATGGGAAGTTTTATGGCACTACTTACGAGGGTGACGGCTATGGCAGTCTAGGCACGATCTTCGAAATCAAACCTGGAGGCAGCCTGACGACGCTGCACAGCTTCAGCGGACCGGACGGCGGGTACCCTTATGCCGGACTGCTTTATGCTGCCGACGGAAACTTCTACGGGACGACAGCGGGAGGCGGGGCGAGCGAACAGTGCACTCTTGGCTGTGGCACGATCTACAAGGTCACTCCGGAGGGGACGCTGACGACGCAGCATAGCTTCGACAGCGCGGACGGAGCGGCTCCAGAAGACGTGCTGGTTCAGGCCACCGACGGAAACTTCTACGGGACAACCTCAGCAGGCGGGGCCAATAATTATGGTACGATTTTCAAGATTACTCCGGAAGGCAATCTGACAACACTCCACAGCTTCGACTTCACGGACGGCGCCAACCCGGTCGGCGGGCTGGTTCAGTGCACGGACGGGAACCTCTACGGGACGACCTCTGAGGGTGGGGATAACGACGACTGCCTGTCATACGGCTGTGGCACTGTTTTCCAGGTGTCGGTAGGGCTTGGCCCCTTTGTGAAAACCCTCCCCTCCTTCGGCAAAGCGGGAGATACTATCACAATCCTGGGGACCGACCTGATAGGCACAACCAGCGTCACCTTCAACGGCGCGCCGAGCGCCTTCACCATCCTCTCACACACCGCCATTACCACCACCGTCCCATTCGGCGCGACGCGCGGCAAAATCCAGGTGACCACACCAAACGGCACGCTCCTGAGCAACGTGCCGTTCCTGGTGCTGTGATCTGGCGTCGCGCTCAAAAACGCCCCGGGTCAAGGCGGCCACTTCTCCCGTGGACACCCCCGAAAACACGGGGCCAACCAGTTGTCTGGCTGTGCGTTATCGATGAGGCGGACGACCCTAACTCGGCAATCCTGTGCCAGCCTGGCGGATATGGTGATACTCGCCTGGCGCCCGGCTCCCTACAGGAGATCCTGGCGAAGGAGGGGGAATAGGAGCGCCGCAAAACCGTTAGATGAAAACCAAGGAACTGGACTTCACGCGGCTTGCCGTCGCGCGACCAAAAAAGGAGACGCTTGCCCGGTTAGAGGGCAGCGACGATCAGTAGAAGCGTAGTGAAATATGCATGGCCAATTCTGCAGAACTTGACGTACACATCTGAATTGATTTCTTTGGGAAAGGGCGGGTGCGGGGGGACCGTGCGGACCGGGGGGCACGACTTCGATCAGATTTGCAGTTTTTGGAAAAACTCCTATCGCCAGCGGAACAGCTTCAGCGCCACTGGAAAGCACACCGCCAGCCAGGCGGCCAGCACCAGCAATTGCGGAGACACTTGCGCCAGGCCAGCCCCCTGCAGCATGTTCGCGCGTAGCGCGTCGATGGCCGCCGTCAGGGGCAGCGCCTTGATAAGCGGCTGCAGCATCTCCGGAAACCGCTGCGCCGAGAAGAACACGCCGGAGACGATCCACATCGGCATCATCACCAGGTTCATCAGTCCCGATACGGCTTCAGTGGTCCGCGCACGCGACGCGATCAACAATCCGAGCGCTCCGAACGAAAGCGAAGTGACCACGCACACCAGCGCCAGATCCGCCAGCGAGCCGCGCATGGGCACCTTGAAAACGAAAATGCCGAAGCTGAGCAGGAAGCCCACTTCGATCACCAGCATGACCAGCCGCGAAAGCAGGAACGACAGCAGATAGTAATGCCGCGGCATGGGCGTCGAGATCAGGCGCTTCATCAGCTTTCTGCGCCGCGCATCCACAATCGCAAATCCCATGCCCCAAATGGCGCTTCCCATCAGATTCATTCCCAACAAGCCGGGAATCAGGAAGTCGATGTAGCGGGATCCCGGCTCGCGCATCAGGCGGTCCCGCGACGCCACCGGATCCACGCGGCCCGCGGCGCGCTCGACGGCGCGATCCGCCAGCATGCGCGCGGCGCGCCCTTCGGGATTGGTGTCGTCGTAGCGGTACACCACGGCTCCGTCCGGCCCCGGCTCGGCCAGCAGCGCCACCTTGCCCGTGCGCAACGCTTCTGCGGCGGCCGGCACGGATAGCTGCTGCACGTCGAGCAGCTTCTCTTGCCGTAACGACCGGGCCAGCTCCGGCGTGACCGTGGCGATCTTGAGCACGTCGGCCGGCCGGTTGCGAAACGCCAGGCCCAGGCCCGCCGCCAAAATGATCGGAAAGATGAAGACCCAGAAGAGCGCTTCGGGTTCGCGCAGAAACTCCCGGAAGCGGGTCAGGGTCAACTGCACCAGCGCGTGGTCCGCCAGGGCGCTGGCGCGGGGCGCCGGTCGCAAAGTGCGCCCCGCCTCTTCTCGTGGGCGAATATCGGGAACCACCGTTGTGTCGCTCATCATGTCACTCATCGCGCAAATGCCGTCCCGTCAAAGTGACGAAGACGTCCTCCAAAGTAGCCGAGTGCGTGCGCAACTCGGTGAGCGGAGCGCCCTGACGCTCCAACTCCTCGAGCAGCGCGGGAACGGCACGATGCAGCGCGGTCACCTGCATCCGCACCGTGCCATTTTCCGCGCGCACGTCGCGCACACCCTCCATTCGCCGCAGCGCCGGGATCTCCAGCGCCCGCGCCGCGCTGCCCGCCGAAAACTCCACCATGTGCTCGACTCCGATGGAGGCGATCAACTCGCGCGGAGTGCCTAGCGCGATCACCTTTCCATGATCCATGATGGCCACGCGGCCGCAAAGGTGTTCCGCCTCGTCCATGTAGTGGGTGGTCAACAGTATAGTACGCCCCTGCAGTTTGAACCGTTCGATCAATTCCCAAAGCTGGCGGCGGGCTTGCGGATCGAGGCCGGTGGTAGGCTCGTCCAGAAAGAGAAAATCCGGATCGCCAACCAGCGCGCAAGCCAGGGCCAGCCGCTGTTTCTGCCCTCCGGAGAGGCCGCCCACCAGCGAGTTCATCTTCTCTTCAAGCTGCACCAGCGCGATGACTTCGGCCGGCGGAGGACCGTGCCGGAAGAAGCTGCTGAACAACCGGATGGTCTCCAGGACGGTGACTTTATCGGCAAGCTGAGTCTCCTGAAGCTGAATTCCCAAGCGCTGCCGCAATTCCGCCGCGTGCGATTTCCAGCGCATCCCCAGCAACTCCACATCGCCCGAATCGGGATCGGTCAAACCTTCGCAAATCTCGATGGTGGTGGTCTTGCCGGCGCCGTTGGGTCCCAGCAGGCCGAAGCACTCGCCGGTGCGCACCTCCAGTTCGAGACCGTCAACGGCCACGACATCTTTAAACGTCTTGCGCAGGTTGCGGACACGCAGGGCGGCCGTGGGCGTGGATGGCAGCATCTCCTTAGTATCGCGTCCGAGGGGCGCACGGTCAAACTGGGCCGATTGACAATCGGCCCGCAGGTTGCCCTGCCCCACGCGGAGTCTGAGTCGCGCGGGAAAGAGGTAGCATCAGTATGGAGAGGAGATTCTTCATGAGTTCTACGCCTGCGGCGACCCCTACGGCCGCCACTTACACGATCGAGCCCGCGCATTCGAGCGCACACTTCAAGGTCCGGCATCTGATGATCGCCAATGTGCGGGGCGAGTTCAGCAAAGTCAGCGGCACGGTGAAGGCAGACGCCGCCAATCTGGGCGCCTCCAGCGTCACGGCCGAGATCGATGTCAATTCGATCAACACCCGGGAGCCCGACCGGGACAAGCACTTGAAGAGCGCGGATTTCCTGGATGCGGCGAACCATCCCACGATCAAGTTCCAATCGACGAAGATCGAAGCGGACGGACCGGAGGCGTACAAGGTCACGGGCGATCTGACGATTCGCGGCGAAACGCGCGCTGTGGTGCTGTACGTGACCGGTCCCACACCGGAGATCAAGGATCCTTGGGGCTATACGCGCCGGGGCGCCGAGGCCGTGGGGAAGATCAGCCGCAAGGACTTCGGCCTGACCTACAATCCGATACTCGAAGGCGGCGGCGTGATGGTGGGGGACGAGGTGGAGATCTCCCTGGAAGTGGAGTTGGTCAAGACGGCGTAAATTGGAGGGCGGGCAGTATTGCCCAATGCCACTTACTTTTCCCGATTTCGTAAATGCTGCATAATTAATGGGGCGGACCCCGGTCCGCGCGGGTCCCCCTGGACCCGCTCCTCGCCGTAAGAATCAAAGCTCTTAACGACCGAGGCAGGCCGACGAGGGCGTCGGCCGCGGTCCATGACATTGGGCAGCATTGCCGCCCTCCGATTTGAACCGCCCGCTCTACAATCTAAAACGTAGCCGTTACCACATTTGACTGAATTCCGGCGATTGTAACCGATATATTGACGGTCCCGGTGCCAGCCAAGCTCGCGGGCAGCGCCACGTTTACCTGGTCCAGCCCGATGAAGCCGGGCGCGGGGCCGGCGAAGGCCGCCGGCAGTGTCTGGCTTCCGATGGTCACCGTCACGTCGGAAAGGGATGCGCGATTCTGAATGCCGGTGCCGAACAGCACTAGGGCGCTTGCTCCTGAACTAACATCAAGAGTAACACCCGTGCAGTTTCCGGGCTTGCAACCGGAGTTGAAGGTATCGACCACCGTCTGCTTGCCGTTCGATTCGTTCGTGACCAACAGGCCCGCAGCCACACCGGCGCCATTTTGGTTCGCTGCATACAAGGTAGGCGCCGTGGGGTTAAGTACCACGGGACCGGTGACAGCCCTGGATGGCGTCTGAATGGTAATAACCGCCGGACCCGTATTGGCGCTCGCCGGGATTACCGCATTGATCTGCGATGGACCGGCGAATAACAATGGCAGCGAGGTTTGCACTCCGCTGGCATCGGTGACCACCGCGCTGGTCCCGCCCAAGGTAGTGGGCAGCGGCAGCCCATTCGCCGACGCGGACGTGGCAGCCAGATTGGAGCTATAGATACTGACGAGGGAGCCGGGCGCCACCGGCGCAATGCCACCGGCCGATGAAACCGTCGCCGCGCTATTCGATTTGATGGCAGCGCTATACCATTGCCCAAGCGGGGTAAGCGTGCCGTTCTGCATTGCGGAGGACTCCTCGGACGTCTCTTGGATGGTTAGATCGGACCCGCTCAAGCTTCCGTATTCGTTATAGTCCACGTTTGCGAAGAATAGTTCGCTTTCGAAGGGGGATACGTACTCGAGCTGCTTCCAATAAGCTATATTAATCACCTCCTGCAGGAACTCGGCATCCTGCGGCGCCCAGAAGCCGTAGTCGTTGTAAGGTTCGGCGGTGGCCAGCAAATCGATAATGCCGTATTCACTTAGCCCTTGGAATTGGGCGTCGGTCAGCTTGTGATCCCACAGTTCCGAAATGGCCGAGCTTTTGCCTGCCGCAGTGGCCATATCGATATATTGCAACGCATCGTTCAGCATACCGGCATCGACGGAAAAGGTATGCATGTCGAAGTGGTCGATACCTGTAGACATCAAGGCCGTGACGTAGTCGCTGCCGCCCTGCTGCCAAGCCCCGCAACCTGCGCCGATCAGCGGCGTGCCGTTGATTCCAGCGCTTCGCAATTGAGTAACGATGGTGGAAATCTGCGCGGCCCACTCCGCAGCCGTATATTCGACCGGTAGTCCGATCAACACGGATATGGTATCCGGCTCGGAGCCCAGATTCAGCCAATCGGGCTGAAGCTGCTGCGCCACGATCTGCGCCGTTTGCGCGCGCCCGGCGGTGAATTGCGACGACGAAAGCGTGGCGTAATAGGCATTCAGCGGCAGATCGGTCGCGTAGTCGGGGAACACGACGGTTGTCTCGATCAACACCTTCATACCCTTCTGGCGGACCGCCGACATCACACTCTGGTAGAAGCTGAGGACCGAGGCATAGTCCTGCGTGTCGCCGTTGTATGTGTAGAACGGCTGATAGAGGATGGGAAACGACACGCCGATGGTGACGAATTGCACACCCACCTTGGCCAAGCCGTCCAATTCCGTCTGTACCCTCGTCATAGCCTGTGGCGACAGGATGCCCGTAAGGCTGATATTGCTGTTGGCTGACAATAGTTCCGTGCCGAACGCCGCCGGCGGTCTTGTGCCTTTCCATTGGGAAGCGATGGTGGCATTGAAAGGACTAATGTAGCTCTCCATATCCGCGCATGTCGCGGAATACGCGGCCGGAGCCGACTGACATTGGGCCGCCGCACGGTTGGTGGCGCACAGCCCGATCAAAATCACGCAGAAGCAAAAGTGTCTCATGCAAATGTCTCTCACAACAGCTTGAACACGCACCCAGCTCGATGGTCGCGCCGGAGGACTTGTTCACCGGGGCGTTTCCGTTTCAGTTAGCACCAATTGTATTCCATATACCCAATGCAGGCTCGCGGCAGGCGAACTTTGCTCGCCTAAGAGCGGGTCCTGGAGGACCCGCGCAGACCTGGAGGTCCGCCCCACTCTATTGAAACGTGGCCGTTACCACATTCGACTGCGTTCCGGCGACCGTAACCGATATATTGACCGTCCCACTACCGGCCAGGCTGGATGGCAGCAAGACGTTAACCTGGTCCAGCCCGGTAAAGCCTGGCGCCGGGCCGGCGTAGGCCGCCAGCAGCGTCTGGCTTCCGATGGCCACCGTCACGTCGGACAGAGCGGCGCGATTCTGAATGCCGGTGCCGAACAGCACTAGCGCGGTTGCGCCAGAGCTTACATCAAGAGGAGTGCCCACGCAGCTTCCGGGCGCGCAACCGACGTTAAAGATAGCGGCCACCGTCTGCTTACCATTCGATTCGTTGGTGACCAACTGGCCCGCCGCCACTCCCATGCCATTTTGATTCGCCGTGAACAGGGTAGGCGCCGTCGGGTACAATACCACGGGACTGGTGACAGGGCCGGAGGGCGTGCTGATGGTAATGACCGCCGGTCCCGAATTGGCGCTTGCCGGGATCACCGCATTGATCTGCGTGGGGCCCGCGAAGAACAATGGCAGCGGGGTTTGAACACCGCTGGCATCGGTGACGATGGCGCTGGCTCCAGCCAAGGTAAGGGGCAGCGGCAGCGAGGTCGCGGACATCGCCGCGGAAGCCAGATTGGAGCCGTAGATGCTCACCAGGGAGGCAGGCGCTACCGGCGCAATGCCCCCGGCGGACGATATCGTCGTCGCACTGGCCGCTTTGATGGCGGCGCCATACCATTGCCCAAGGGGGCTAAGCGTGCCGGCGGTCAACGCGGCGAGCTCCGCGGAATCCTCCTGGGTGGTCAGATCGGCAGCGCTTAAGCTTGAGTACTGGCTGTAGTCCAGGTTGGCGAAGAAAAGTTCGCTCTCGAAGGGGGACACATAGTAGAGCTGCTTCCAATACGCCAAATCGACGATCTCCTGAAGGAACTGGGCATCTTGCGGCGCCCAGAAGCTGTAAGCGTTGTAGGGTTCGGCGCTGGCCAGCAGATTGATAATACCGAACTCAGTTTGCCCTTGCAGTTGGGCATCGGTCAGCTTGTGATCCCACGTTTCCGAGATGGCCGTGCCTTTGCCTGCCGCGATAGCCATATCCAGGTATGTCGCCCCAGCGCTCAGATAGTCCATATTGACGGAAAAGGTGTGCATGTCGAAGTAATCTATACCAGAGGACATCAGGGCCGTGACGTAGTCGCTGCCGTTCTGCTGCCAGGCTCCGCAGCCGGCGCCGATCAGCGGCTTACCCTTGATTCCGGCGCTTCGCAATTGAGTCATGATGGTGCCAATATCCGTAGCCCACTGTTGCGCGGTGTATTCGGCTGTCAGGCCCACCACCTCGGATAGCGTATCCGGCTCGGATCCCAGATTGATCCAATCGGGCTGGAGTTGCTGCGCGACGGTCAGCGCCTGCTGCGCGCGGCCGGCGGTCAACTGCGCCTCCGAAAGCCCGGCGAAATAGGCGCTCAGCCCGGGAAGCCCGAGATTCGCGACATAGTCCGGGAAAACTATGAATGCCTCGATCAGCACTTTCATGCCGCGCTGGTGGGCCGCCGCCACGACATTCTGATAAAAGGTGAGGACCGAGGCATAGTCTTGCGGGTCGCCGTTGGATGCATAGTACGGCTGGTAGAGGATGGGAAACGACACCGCGGTTGTGACCATTTGCACACCCATCTTGGCCAGGCCGTCCAGCTCCGTGTTCACCCGAGTCATCGCGTCCGGCGACAGGATGCCAGTGATGCCGATATTGTCGTTGGCGAAGAGCAGTTCGGTGCCGAACGCCGTCGACGATTTGGCGCCGTGCCACTGGGAACCGAGGGTGGTGTTGTAAGGGCTGATGTAGCCCTGCATATTCGTACATGTCGCGGAGTAGGCGGCCGGAGCCGACGAACACTGTGCCGCCGCTCGGTTGGTGGAGCACAGCCCGATCAAAATCACGCAGAAGTAAAAGTTTCTCACAAGAACTTGAACACAGGCCCAGCCCGAACGTCGCGCTGGAGAATTGTTATTCGCAATTTCCATTTCAAACCTTTTGGTTACAACTAATTGTATACCCAAGGTGGTCATCCGGGAAATTTTTAGGTGCGAAATCGCCCGAAGCCGTCTCTACGGCGATTGACCCACGATTCCCTGAGGCCCGGTTTCGCCTTCAACCCGTTCGCGAAATAATGCGGCGCCCAGCTGCTGGTAGTGGGTCAGTTTGGTTTTGTGGGGCGGGCAATTCTGCCCAATGCCACTTACTTATTCCATAACCGAACACCTGCATAAATTGTGGGGCGGTCCCCCTGGACCGCGGCCGACGCCCTCGTCGGCCCCTCGCGATTGACGAGAGCCTTGATTTTCCGAACAAAAGAGCGGGTCCGGGGGGAGCCGCGCAGACCGGGGGGTCTGCCCTAGGGGTCTGCCCCACTAATTATGCAGCATTCCCGAAATTGAGAAAAGTAAGTGGCATTGGGCAATTCTGCCCGCAGCCGGCTTTCAGCCGGCCTGCGGCCAAGATTGGCCGCCCCACAACGCAAACCGACCCACTACGCAGCTTCTAGTACCCGGAGCGGGCAGCGTTGGCACGTACTGGACCGCTGGAGCCGCTCGGAATGAAAAAAATGCCAAGATAACGGCAACAATAGAGCCGGTGTCTAGTGTACAATCGCTGGAAACTGGGTTCCCAAATGGAAATTCCGGCTTAAGACGAGTGTCCGAAGATCGGGGTACGGAGGAGGGCCATGAAAAGCGCAAGAACGATCGTTTCGTTTGTGGCATTGGCCGTTCGCGCGTGGGGGCAGGCGGCGTGTCCGCCGCCAACGCCAGTCTTCAATCTTCCCAAATCTTCCCGTCATCCCGGCGGGAGGAACGCAGCCATTAGAGCTTAACGGCTTTCAAAGACTGCCAGCCGGCTATACGCCCATGGTGACGGACTTGCAAACATTCGCGATGGCTACCAGCATCTATAGGGCAAGCGGTTTCCCATGGATAGATTGCAAGCCTCAGACCTTGACACGAATAACTGGGGCAGGGACGTTTCTCGGTATCGCTCCTAGTGGGAGCGACTTTCTAGTATACGAAACCGGGCTAACCGCTGGAGGGGATCTGACTATCGTCAACCAATGGTCGATGCAGGCCGCGAACCTCCAGCCGCCAATCACGGGCCAGCGGCCTCTGATCGATTGGGATCATGAGACAATCCGCCTTCCGAACGGATGGACGGCCATGATCGGCCACGAGGAAATGATGGTGACGAAACCGAATCAATGCCCGACGGCACAATTTCCGACGAACTACTGCGACGTGCTGGGCGATAAGATCGTGGTCTTGGACTCGACAGGCACCGTGGAGTGGGTCTGGGACAGTTTTGATGCGGCTCAGTTTCCATACCTCAATCGGCGCGCCGTGCTAGGGGAAACTTGCACACCGCATGGGACCGATGGAACGACATCATGCCCCATCACCCTGGCCCCGATCGCACAGGATTGGTTGCACGCCAACTCGCTATGGTACGATCCCGCGGACGGCAACTTAGTAATCAACCTGCGCAACCAGGACTGGATCGTGAAGGTCGCGTACCAGAACGGCGCCGGCGTCGGAAGCGCGGTCTGGCGGTTGGGCAACGAGGGGGATTTCACCATGGAGACAACCAAGGTGCCTTCCCCGTGGGAGGATCATCCCCACGACGTGACCAGTCCAAAACCCGGCACATACATTATGTTCGACAACGGGAACGGACGGCGCGCAGCGAATACGGGCGAGAGCCGCGGTCTGGTCTATCAGATCGACGAGGCCGCGCGCGAAGTAACGGGCGTAACCGAGTATCCAGTCCACCTCTACTCGCCTGGAGGGGCAGCGCGCAGTTGCTCACGAACGGAAACTGGATGTTCCTCGCCGGCCGTCCATCGAACAGCTCGGGGACATATTCGGAGGAATTCGAGTTCGCTCCGAATACTTTGGTCCCATTATGGACTCAGCAGTTACCCAGCAGTATAGGGTAATCCGTTTGAGCAGCCTTTTTGCTTACTAAAGCAGGCCGGTCAGCGCATCAATGTTGATGCATCGTTTCATTGGCCTCAGGACAGGCATTAATCCAGATGTCGAAGGCATCCAGCGTGACCGAAAACCCCGATAGAGGCGTGGCGGAAATGGTGACGGTGTGCGGCGCGCAGGGAAGTCCCTGTCGCACCCAGACTGCCTGCTGGTACTGAGTTGTGGGAGTGGTAAGAAGTACGGTGGCTTGCAAGACGCCGTCGAGTAGAACCGTGGCGGTCCCCTGGCCCGGTCCAGTCATGCTCACCCAGCGTACGCCAGTGCCCGTAAAGCTGAGAACCGCCGTATTCTGGGACGTCGTCGTAGTCATGTAGGCTATGGTGCTGGCGTTTGCCGACGAGGTGGAAACCCAACTCCCCTGGTAGCTGATGGTCGGCGGGGGCTGGCCGGTGGTATCGCTGTCGACCGTACGAGACTCCTCGATGCGCGCCGGTGGAATCGTATCGGTCCACGCGGTGCCGGCGCTCGCAGACTTGTAGATACTATGATAGGCCGCCGCGAACACCGTCTTATCGTTGGCGAAGTTCGGAGAAATCGCCACTGCCGTGGCAAACTGGTCCGGGAATGCGCTCAGCGGAAGCAAGGTAGTTCCACCGTTGGTGGATTTCATCACGCCCGACTGGACGGTGGCCACAAAGAAGGTCTGGTCGGAGCCGTAGTTCGGGGACAATTGAAGATCCAGGACCACCAAATTGCTGGTCCGGGAAAGCACGGTCCAGGTGGAACCGCCATTTGTCGATTTCAGGAGGCCCCCAGTGTACGGAGCGGCATACACGGTCTGGTCTGTTGCGAATGCCGGAGAAACAGCCACCACTCCGAGCTTTAAAGATCCCGGCGTAACAACGGACGTCCAGGTCATGCCGCCGTCCGTGGATTTGTAAAGACCGTGGGTAGAACTGGCGGCGAAGGCCGTCCGGTCGGAGGCAAAATTCGGTGAGATGGCGATCGAATCGACCGGAGGCCCGCCCAGGCCGGTGGGAATCCAGTTGTTGCCCTGATTCGTAGAGATGAACAACCCCTGGTTAGGATACTGCTGGCCCTGATACGTCACAGTCGGTGGATATGTCGATGCGGGCTCGAGGTCGGTCCCAATGAGGACTGTTCCATCCTGTGCAAAATTGGGAGAGACAGCCAGGCCCCTGACGTGCGTCAACGCCCCCAGCATGGCCATCGCGGTATAGGTAGCTCCGCCATTGGTAGTCCTCTCCAGCCCGGAGGCGGTGGCGCTAAATGCCGTTTTATCGTTCGCGAAATTGGTGGAGATGGCCGCCGCGTCCAAATACGGGAGGCGCATTCCGGTATTCTGGAAAAACCACGACGCTCCGCCGCTGGTGGACCACGCGTTACCGCCGCCGTAGGTGTCGGCGAATAGGGTCTTATCGTTGACATAGTTGGGCGATATGAATATATGCCGGACGAGCCGGGTGGGAATGGTATCGATGTATTGCCAGGATATAGCGCTGCTGGGCGAAATCCACAGCCCTTCATATGTCGCCAGCACCAGGGTGATGCCGCTGGCGCTGTTGCCCGCGGCTACATTATGATAATGAGACGTCGTCAGAGGCGACAGTTCCCGGTTGAACTGAATCGGTCCCGTCCATAAGGCTCCCTGGTCAACGGATTGGAAAACCCCGCCCACGGCCGGTGGAGTGTCCGCCGTCGCGACCCATATCGTGCCATCCTGCAAATAGTTGGGGGATAACGTGATGGAATTCACGTTCGTATCCTGAAGGCCCATATTGGAGGCCGACCAGGAAGCTCCTCCGTTCGTGGAAATCAGGACACCCGCAGCGGTGCCTGCAAAGACGGTTTGGTCCGAGAGGAAACCCGGCGAGAAAGCCAGCGAGGTCACTGCGGGAGACGGCTGCGCCGGAGTGACCGAGACCCAACTGGAGCCTCTGTTAGTCGATTCATAAATCCCATCGGTTGCCGTGCCTAGCAGGAGAGTACCGTCCACGTCGAAATTCGGAGACACGGCAATCACGCTCAGGGCCGAATTGATCGAAACTGGCAGCGCGATCTGTGTAAACGTCTGCCCGCGATTCGTGGATTCGAAAACCGTCATACTGGAAGTGACGATAAACAAGGTGTTGTCGGTGGCGAAATTCGGGGATAAAGCCACGTTCAGCAGTGACAGACTAGACGCCAGGGTCCAGGACGTACCCTGGTTCGTGGTCTCGTAAAGACCGCCTGCGCCAGCCACGTAGATCGTCTGATCCTGGCTGTATGCCGGCGAGAAGACCACCGCCCACATCTCTTTCACGTTCGGCAGCCCCCCCACTGCCGACCAGGTAACACCCCCATTTGTCGACTTGAGGAGCGCATAGACGCCGAGCTTGATCGAAAGATAATCGGTTGCCGCGTAGATGGTGGAGTCTTGGGCGAAGTTAGGGGAAACCGCTACGGTGACGATCGGATCGTGCGGATCGTGAGCCATGAGGGACGTGGCCGCCAGGCAAAGACAAACTGCAACGCTGAACACAACTCGATTGAACACGTGAAACTCTCCATCCATCGCCATTGGCCTGGATTTCCATCATTGGAAACCGGTTTCCAGCGATTTGTACAGCGGACCGCTATTCATTGTAGCCGTTTTTTGGTATTTATATCACGCTTAAGCGGCCCCACCGAACCCAGCCAAGTACTACCTCCTCCGGGCCGGGTACCAGACCTCCGGGAAAACGCGGGATGCCGCGTGCTTTCCCAATTTTCGGTAGTGGGTCAATTTGTCTTGTGGGGGCAGGTTGGAGGGCGGCTAATCTTGGCCGCAGCCGCCTTTTTCGGCGGGCAGAGCCGGCTGAAGGCCGGCTGCGGGCAGGATTGCCACAATGCCACTTACTTATTCCATAACCGAACACCTGCATAAATTGTGGGGCGGTCCCCCTGGACCGCGGCCGACGCCCTCGTCGGCCCCTCGCGATTGCCGAAAGCCTTAGTTTTCCGAACAAAACAGCGGGTCCAGGGGACCCGCGCAGACCGGGGGGTCTGCCCCACTAATTATGCAGCATTCCCGAAATTGAGAAAACTAAGTGGCTGCGGGCAGGATTGCCCGCCCTCCAAGGACGGTTTTCGACGATGCCCCTTTTCGAGAGAGCGTCCCTGGAACAAGCGCGTCAATGTCGATGCATGTTTTCACTGGCATCCGGACAAGCATTAATCCAGATGTCGAAGGCATCCAGGGTAACCGATTGGCCCGATTGCGGGGTGGCGGAAATGGTCACGGTATGCGCCCGCAGGGAAGCCCTGTTGCTGCCAGACGACCTTCTGTTAGGTATTTGTGGCAGCGTTGAGGTTTACAGTGGTTTGCAACACGCCGTCCAGTACAACCGTGGCGCTCCCCTGTTGCGGTCCAACCAAGCTCACCCAGCGGACGCCGCTGCCCGTAAAATTGAGAACCGCCGTGTTCTGGAACGTAGTCGTAGTCATGTAGGTGCTGGTGCTGGCGCTCGCCGACGAGGTCGAAACCCAGCTCCCCTGTATCTCGGCTCGCAGATGCCGCTGCGGACCACTAACGGCGGCCAGTCATGGGAAGAGATCAGCCCCGACCTGACCCGCGCCGCTTACGAGACCCCATCCAGCTTGGGCGTGTTCACCTCCGCCGACCCGGAGAAGGGCAAGCATCGCGGCGATATCTACACGATTGCGCCGTCTTACAAAGACGGCAACGTAGTCTGGGTGGGCACAGACGACGGCTTGATCCGGATCACGCGGGATGCGGGCAAGAACTGGACGAATGTCACTCCTCCGGCGCTGACTCCCTGGAGCAAGGTGTCTTTGATGGACGCGTCGCAATTTGACGCAGGGTCCGCCTATGCGGCCATCAACCGCTTCCGGCTGGACGATCTGGCGCCGCACATCTGGCGTACTCACGACTTCGGCAAGACGTGGAAGGAGATCACGCGCGGCTTGCCCGATAACGCGCCTATCAACACGGTGCGCGAGCAGCCCCCCCGCAGATACCGCCCGCGGCCGCGGGCATGCATCGATTCGTCTGGGGCCTACGGTACACTCCGCCGGATGCGGTGCGCTATGACTATCCGATGACGGCGGTTTACGACGATACGCCGCGCGAGCCACGCGGTCCGATAGCCCTGCCGGGCGAGTACAGTGTGAAGGTGACGGTGGACGGCAAGAGCTTTACGCAGCCGTTCACGGCAAAGATGGACCCGCGCGTGAAGACACCGCTGGCCGGGCTGAGGCAGCAGTTCGACTTGGCGATGAAGGTGGTCGAGTTGATGAGCCGTACTAAGTCGCCGGACAAGGCGCGGGTCAACGGCGAGCTAAGTCGCGTGCTGGAGGCGATCGAAGGGTCCGATGCCGCGCCGACTCCGCAGATGGCTGCGGCGGTGGCGGAACTGCAACAGCGGGTCAAGTAGGAAAGGTCGACATCACACACCGGCTTTTCTCTTCTAGCCTAGCCTGCTTTTAGCCATTCGGTTTTGGTTCCCATATTAGCGGTAGGCCTGGGAGCGATGGCGGACGCCGAAGATGCGCATGGCGTCGTCGTCGAGAGTGAACAGGACACGGCAATCTCCAATGCGGAGCCGGAACGCGCCTCCCGTATTGCCGTGCAGCGCATTCACATCGCCCGAGCCGGTGCGTGCGAAGTGGAGAATCCCTTCAAACTGGCGCATGGCCGTAGGCTGGTCCAATGCGCGAACGTCCGCCTTGCCGCGTTGTGCGAACCAAGCCTGCCCGCCGTGTAAGCGCCGGCGGTCTTGCTCGGTTGCGGATTCGTTGTCGGGTGGCGCAGTAGCCTAGGCGCGCCTGACGGGATCGACTGGCATGAACTCAGGAAAAGAACCGCGGTGGCGCCCTGTGAATCCGGTAGCCGTTCGATGTTCGTGCGCGTGATGCTTCTCTGAAGGTCCGTTCATCGCCCAACCTTTTAGCCGCCCAGCGGTGCGCCGGGCCGCCCGTCGCCAGGTGGCACGATGAGTCCGGCAAGCCCGACTGCATCCCACTACTGCTTCTTGGGTGCCGGCGCCGATCCCCGCAGAATAATTTTCACAGCGCGGTCGCCATTCTCGCCGTTCACCCACTGCACCGTCACCTTCTGCTTCAGCTTGGGCTTGCCGCCCTCCGGAGCGTATTTGGTCTCAGCGGTTATGACGAATGCGCGCACCGTGGCTTTGCCCAACACCGTTTGCTTCAGCGTAATGCTCTCGGCGGTGAGGGCCGTCACGACCCCGGCAAAGTATTGATCCACCGGCTGCTGCACGCTAGGCGGCGGGTCGTCCTGGCCGCGTACAGGACTGGAGCCGGCCAGGGCCAGAAACACACCGATCGCGCCGCAGGAAAGGAACCGCACATTCCTTAGATTAAGGAAAAGGAATGAAGGCTGGGTAAACTTCGGATTAAAGTTCATTCATTCCCAATGCGGCCCCAATGTGGCTCCAATGTGGCTCCGGCGGGGACGGCTTCCAGCGGCGCCGACTGGGCCACGGCGGCGGGTAGCGATACGGTGAAGCGGGCGCCTTTGCCGGGCGCGCTATCCACCCGAATCGTGCCGCCGTGGGCCTTGGCGATCCAGGCCACGAAGCTTAACCCGAGGCCCAGGCCCGGCTCCGGCGTCGCGCAGGTCTCCTGGGCAGGTACGCGATAGAAGCGCTCGAAAATGTGCGGGATGTGCTCCTCGGGGATGCCGCAGCCGGTGTCCTCGACTTCGATGTCAATCGCTTCAGGCAAGTTGCGCAGCGCGACATGCACGCGGCCGCCGGCCGGGGTGAACTTGAGGGCGTTCGAGAGCAGATTGGAGAGCATACGCTCTATCTGCACGCGATCCACTTCGGTGGCGCATTCCGGCGGCAGATCGCAGGAAAGCTCGACGTGCGCGCCCTCGGCGGGGATCTGAAATTGATCGACGATGTCGCGCACTACCGAGGCGAGATCCAGCCGCGTCTTCTGCAATGCGAGCTGTCCGGATTCGGCTTGCGAAAGCAGCAGCAAGGCGCGCACGATTTGCGAAAGCCGCTCGATATCCTGCAGCGAATTGAGCGTGGCATCGCGATATTGATCGATCGTCTTGGCAGTGAACAGGGCCACCTCCAGTTGGCCGCGGATGGCGGTGATGGGGGTGCGCAATTCGTGCGAAACATCCGTCGAGAACTGGCGGATCTGCTGGAAGGAGCTTTCCAGCCGCTCAATCATACGGTTAAAAGTAAGGATGAGGTAATCCAGTTCATCCCCTGCAGCGCGCGTGGGGATACGCAAACTCAGGTTGGAGCCAGTGATGCGCTGCGCAGTTTGCGCCACCTGCATGACCGGCCGTAGCGCGCGGCCCGTAAGAAACCACCCCAGGAGGCAGCCGCAGAGCAGCGAGAACGGGATCAGCCCGGCGTACATCCAGGTGTAGCGCTGCAGGATCTTGTCGTTTTCGTCCATGGGGCGGCCGACGGCCACGTAGAACGGGCTGTGCGGGTTGTCTTCAAAGACCACGCCGGCGCGGATCAAATAAGGCGTGCCGTGCGGGCTGAGGCGGCGCTTCCACACCGGCTGGCCGCCGCGGATGGCCGCCTCGATTTCCTTGGGCTGCTCGATGCCGATGGACTCGTAGATGGTGGAGAATTGCATCACGCAGCCTTTGGCATCGGCGAGCACATAGACGCGCCGCAGCCGTTCGACGGCGAAGTCTTCATCGGGATCGTTCTTGTCGTACTCCCATTTAGCTTTGTACGGCCCGCAGGGTTCATGCTCGGCGGCATGTCCACGGGTGGGCACTCTCTCGACATGCAGATAGCCCTTCATGGCGGCCCACTCCTGCTCCAGCAGATCGTGCGCTTCGGAGTTCAAGGTGCAGGCGAGGCGCTCGCGGAAGAGCGCGGCGGTGCCCACCAGCAGCAGCGCGAACAGCAGCGCGTATCCGGCGGTGAGGCGGAAGCGCAGGCTGCGCGTGAGATGACGCTTGGCGGACACGCTAAGCCTGCCGCTCCACGGGCTGCTCGGGTGGTTTCTCGGCGGCCTTATCGGGCGGCGCCTCGATCATGTACCCGATGCCGCGCACGGTTTGGATGAGCTTCTGCGCGAAGCGGTCGTCGATCTTGCTGCGCAGGTGACGGATGTAGACGTCCACGATGTTGGTGAGGCCATCGTAGTCCATGTCCCAGACGTGTTCCACGATCATGGTGCGGCTGAGCGGGCGGCCCTTGTTGCGCATCATGTATTCGAGGATGCCGAATTCCTTGGGGGCCAAGTCGATGGGATCGGTGGCGCGCGTGACTTTGCGGCGGATGCAATCGAGGGTGAGGTCGGCCACCTGCAGGCGCTCGGGAGCGGGCTGGCCGCGCCGCAGCAGGGCGCGCACGCGGGCCAGCAATTCGACGAAAGCGAAGGGCTTGACCAGGTAATCGTCGGCGCCCTGTTCCAAGCCGCGCACCCTATCCTCCAACGCCCCGCGGGCGCTCAGGATGAGCACCGGCGGACCGGCTTTGCGGTTGCGGATTTTTTCCAGCACCTGGAGACCGTCCATATCGGGCAGCATGATATCCAGAATGACCAGGTCGTAGTCGGTGGCGTGCACGAACTCCAGGGCGGTGACGCCATTGGCGGCGGCATCCACGGCGTAGCCGGCGCCCTGGAGGCCCCGGCATAGGAAATCCGCGATACGTTTTTCGTCTTCCACTACCAGGAGTCGCACGATATTAGCTTAACGCAGCTAGGGGGACCAGGCGTGCCGACGAGCCGGGACGCGGCACGCAGAGCCGAGCACCTGCATCGATCGTGGGGCGGTCTCCCTGGGAGCTGTGAACTTAAGTACAAGCAATTGCTTGCGCTCGCGGCTGGCGTGGCGTAACATGACAGGTTTGCGCCAGACACGACATACAATCGGCTTGGCCTGCGCGGCCCTGGTGCTCTTTTTCACGGTCTGTCACCGGTGGTTGGAGACGCCACTCTGGAGCTTCAACGGCTCCCGGCTGATGCCGTCGTTCGCTCTCGCCAACGGCGTCGGTTATTATGTTCTGTCGCCTCCTGGGGGCCCCCTCTACAGCACCCTGTACGGCCCGATGGTTGCCATTGTGTATCTGCCCGCCACGCTGTTTCCTTCGCCCAACAGTGCGGTTCTGGCGGGGGCGGCCATCACCATGCTTCTCTGCTTTTCAGCGGTGGCGTTCCTGCACTTCGCGCCATTCAAAGCCGGGCGAGGCTCGGTCGATGGACGGGCTTTCGTGACCGCGGGCTTTCTCATGTGTTATCTCGAGCCGCTCAAGTATTCGTGCTTCAACATACACGCCGACGGTCCCGGGCTGGCGTTTGGCGCGGTGGCGTGCGCCGCGCTATATTCCCGCGGGCCGGAAAAATGGCGTGCGGCGCTGCCGGTATCCGCTGTGTGCGCGGTCCTTTCGATATTCTGCAAGCAGACGTTTCTGCCAGTGCCGCCAGCGCTGCTGGTCTATTTATGGGCGGCCGAGGGTCGCGCGCAGGCGGTTCGTTACCTGGTCTGGCTGGTTGCGGCGGGCGCTCTGGCCGGTGGCGCCGCGATGTTTGCGGCCGGGCCCGCGAACCTCTATCACTGTCTGATCTGGGTGCCGGCGCATCATCCGTGGAACGATTCTTCGCATCTTGTCAGTGCGATCCAGGCGATGCGAAGCTTCATCCGGGTGTCCATGCCGGTGCCGGTCCTGTTGCTGGCATGCGCAGTGTATCTTTGGACGAGCGGCCGGCTCCGTGGACCAGGACTGCGCGCCCTAGCGGCCAACCGCTGTGTGCCGCTGCTGCTGGTAGGGGTCGCCCTGTTGCCCTTCTCGATCGCCGGCCGCTCCAAAGCCGGCGGCGATGTCAATAGCTTGAGTTTCGCGTTGTTTTTTCTCACCTGCGGACTTACGGTGATGTTGGCGGATGTTTCGCGCGGCGCGCAAAGTGGCTCGACGCGCCGTCTGGCAGTCTCGGTATTGGTGGCCACCATGCTCCCGCTGGCCATATCCGAAGCTCCTCTGGCCCTGGATGTCCGAGCCAGCGCCAGACGCTTGCCACAAGCCGCACAGGAGGTCGCCTTCGACTACCTGAACCGGCATCCGGGCGGAGCGTACTTTCCGTGGTTCCCGGTCGCCCACTATTATGCCGAACACCAGTTTCGGCACCATGCCTTCGGGATAGTCGACCGGTTGATGGCGGGAGACTCGGTGAGCAGCGCGGAGTTCCGGGCGTACATTCCTCAGGACCCACGGGTGATTGCATTTGCCGGGGACGGAACGCCGCAGTTGTTCGGATACGACTTGATGAAGTATTTGCCAGAGTATCGTTATCAGGTGAGTGACCCGGAGCTGCCGGGCTGGCTGGTTTATGGGAAGTCCCCGGTAGCGCACAACTAACACCAGCGGTCCTCCCTGGACCGCGGCCGACGCCCTCGCCGGCCTGTCACGATGGTCAAGAAATCGATTCTTGAGCGAAGAGTTGGTCCAGGGGACGCGCGGACCAGGGGGTCCGCCCTGTGGGGTCCGCCCCACACGCCGGGCGATATAATGGCCGCGCATATGAAGACGACCATCGTTTGTCTCGCTGCCCTGGTGTTAGCCCCAGCCGCCGCGCCGTCCGCCACGCTTGACGTGATTCCTCAGCCTGTTTCAGTCGAGATGCAGACGGGCGCGTTCCGCCTGCATTCCGGCGTAGCCATCGTGGCGCCGCCCGGCATTCCCGAAGCGCGCCAGGCTGCCGATTGCCTTGCCGCCGCGCTCGCCGGGCCCACGGGTTGGCAGTTGAAAATCTCCGAAGCGACGCGTTCCGCAGCCCGCCGGAACACTATCGTGCTGGCGTTAACCACGCAAGCCTCCGCCCCCGCGCATCCCGAGGGCTACGAACTTACGGTCACTACGCGCGGCGTGCGCATCCAGTCGCCAACGCCGGCGGGCTTGTTCTACGGCGTCCAGACGCTGCTGCAACTGCTTCCTCCGGAAATCGAGAGCCACACGCACAGCGACGCCGCCTGGATCGTGCCGTCGGTCCACATCGTCGACTACCCGCGCTATGCCTGGCGCGGACTGATGCTGGACGTCAGCCGCCACTTCTTCACCAAGGAGTTCGTGGAGCAGTACATCGATCGTATGGCTCGCTACAAGATGAATGTCTTCCACTGGCACCTGACCGACGACAACGGCTGGCGCATCGAGATCAAGGGCCTTCCGCAACTGACTCAGGTGGGCGCCTGGCGCGTTCCCCGCCTGGCAAAATGGGGCGCCCGCGAAGCGCCGCGCGAAGGCGAAGCCGCCACCGACGGCGGGTTCTACACACAGGACGACATCCGCGAGGTGGTGGCCTACGCCCGGCAGCGCTTCGTCACGGTGGTTCCCGAGATCGAGATGCCCGGCCATTCGCTGGCGGCCCTGGCCGCCTATCCCGAACTATCCTGCACGGGCGGTCCGTTTCAGGTGAACCCCGGCTCGAACTTCTACGAAAAGGTGGACAACGCCTTCTGTCCCGGCAACGAAAAGACCTTCGAGTTCATCGACAAGGTATTCAGCGAAGTTGCGCCGCTGTTTCCGTCCGAGTACATTCACATCGGCGGCGACGAATGTTTCAAAGGCTTCTGGAAGACTTGCGCGAAGTGCCAGCGGCGCATGGCCGACGAGCACCTGGCGAACGTGGACGAGTTGCAAAGCTACCTGGTCCGCCGCGCCGAAAAGATCCTGGCATCCAAGGGCAAGAAGCTGATCGGGTGGGACGAGATTCTGGAAGGCGGCCTGGCGCCCAATGCGGCGGTGATGTCCTGGCGCGGCATGGCCGGCGGCATCGCGGCGGCGAAGATGAATCGCCAGGTGGTCATGACGCCCACCAATTTCGTCTACCTGGATTACTATCAGGGCGACCCGTCGCTCGAACCCAGCACTTTCGAACGGCTGCTGCTCAGCACCTGCTACCGTTTCGAGCCGACGCCCGAGGGCGTGGACCCCAAGTACATCCTGGGCGGGCAAGGCAACCTGTGGACCGAGTCCGTGCCCACCCCCAGGCATGCCGAGTATATGACCTGGCCGCGGACTTTCGCGCTGGCCGAAGTTTTCTGGTCGCCCAAAGCCAGCCGCAATTGGGACGATTTTTCTAGGCGGGTGGAAATGCAATTCCAAAGGCTGGACGCGGCGCAGGTAAACTATGCGCGCAGCATGTACGACGTGTCTGTGACGCAGGTGCGGGATGCGGCGGGAAGGGCGACCGTACGCATGTCTACTGAGCTTAGCGGTTGCGACATCTATTACACGTTCGATGGGACGAATCCGGACCAGTTCATGGCGAAATACGCCGGTGAGCCGGTGACGATTCCGGGGGATGCGGCGGTGGTGAAAGCGATTGCCTGGCGCGGCGGGCGTGCTTCAGGGCGGGTGCTGACGCTGTCCGTGAAGCGATGATGTGGTGGCGCCACGTACTCTAACGTGCCGCTGCCCGACTCGTCGCGTTTAGCTTATGTGTCTTCAAATAAATGGGAGAATTTGAAGTCTGCCCTCGCCATGCCATTTCGCCTTGGACGCTCAGGGATCTGCTTTTGTAAACTGCCACACATTTTACGCGCCAAATTGACTGTAAACTGCACTACAGGTTGTATGAGCAGCATTTTCCAATCGTAGAATGAGCCTGAAACGAGGGCGCGTTTCCGATGAACGATGAGCCTGAGAAGCTGTCGCTCACGACTGTGTGCTCTGATTTGGGTATTCTCCTTTCTGTGTGTGATCGTGATTGCCTTGGGCCTCTGCCGGCCCGCCCACCGAAGCTCGGGGCCGACCAACGGGGGCGGCGGCGTGCGGGGTCATCGCGGCATGCTCCGGCATTTGGCCAACAACTCCTGTTTGGCCTTCTGCATGCGCAATGCCGCTTCGTTGTCGTTACGTTCTTTGGATTGCCGCGCCAGCAGATCCGCCTTGATCCCGGGCTTCAAGTATTCCTTCCACCTCTTTAGCGACATCAACTTTTCGTAGGGAGTGCGGTAGTCGTCGGTCCGGTAACGGCGTTTGCACTTTCCCCGCCTGTCGGTGGCCACCATGGCAAATCCGCACCGGAGATGCCGCATGTGAGCGCGCCTGTTTGGCGTGTCTACTCGATTTCGCCGGACAATTTCAGGCGCACTTGCTGGATCGAAAGGCGGCACTCGAACTCCTCGACGCGGCTCTCCGGTGACGAATCGCCCCATCACAACGGCTGGTCCTGGAGGACCCGCGCACGGTAGAAAACCCAGTCCAGCCTTGGGGGAAGGGGCAGGTCCGGAGACCCGCCGCAGGCGTGGACGCCCGCCCCACTACGCTGTGGCCGGCATGGCAAACGGTTCATCGGCGCTGCCGCCATAGATATCCGGCACGCGCGCGTTCATGGCCCGCAGGTGCATACTGAGCTGGCCGCGGTGGTGCACCGTGTGCTTGATCCAGAAATCCATGTACAGCACCAGCGGCAGATTAAACACGTTAAAGAAATTCGCAGGCGCCGCTAGTTGCTCGCCGGAGAGCGTGGCGATCTTATCGGAAATCGAGGGCACGTGCTGGTCGAAATACGCCAGTATCTCCGCCGCTGTCGAAGGCGGCTGTCCATCGGATCCGCCCACGTCGAAATTACCTGCAACGACGCTTTCGCCGAACCATCTCTCGCTATGCACAATGTGCCACATCAATTCGCGCGTGGTGCGTCCTTTCTCGCCCAGCTTGAAATCGAGCTGCGCTTCCGGAACGGCGGCCAGCACGCGCCGTGTGGTGGGAACCTCGTTGCCCAGGCTTTGCAGAAAAACCATGGACAGTCCTTTGGCTTGATCGGGTGTAAACATGAATGCCTCCTTATCTAGGGCATGGCGCTATGGTACAACAAACGATGGCCGAACCGCATGGAGTGACGCGCGGGTTGGGGCTGCTCGAAGCCACTGCCCTGAACATGAGCAACATGGTCGGGGTGGGCCCCTTCGTGACCATCCCGCTGATGATCGGCGCCATGGGCGGGCCGCAGTGCATGCTGGGCTGGGCCGTGGGCGCGGTGCTGGCGCTGTGCGACGGACTGGTGTGGGCGGAACTGGCGGCGGCCATGCCGGGGGAAGGCGGCAGCTATCTGTACTTGCGCGAGGCCTTCCGCCGCACGCGGCTGGGCGCCCTGCTGCCATTTCTGTTCATCTGGCAATTCATCTTCAGCGGGCCGCTGGAGATCTCCACCGGCTACATCGGTTTCGCGCAATACCTGGGCTATTTCCGCGGCGGCATCGGCGTTTGGGAGACGCGCCTGGGCGTGCTGGTGGTGGGGCTGCTGGTGATCGCGCTGCTTTACCGCGGCATCCGCTCGGTAGGCCGGCTGACGGTGGTGCTATGGATCGGCATGCTGGCCACCGTGGCGTGGATCGTGGCCGCCGGCTTCGCGCACTTCGATGCCCGCCGCGCCTTCGACTTTCCGCCGCACGCCTTCACGATTTCGCCGGCCTTCATGGCGGGACTGGGCGGCGCCACACTGATCGCCATGTACAACTATCTGGGCTACTACGGCGTCTGCTTCGTCGGCGGCGAGGTGCGCCGGCCGGAGCGAACCATGCCGCGCTCCATCGTGCTCTCGGTGCTGCTGGTGGGCGCCATGTACGCGCTGATGACCCTCGCCATCATGGCGGTGGTGCCGTGGCGCGAAGCGGCGCAATCCAAATTCGTAGCCGCCCGCTTCATGGAGATTCTTTACGGGCCGTGGGCCGGCCGCGCGGTGACCGTGCTGATCCTGTGGTCGGCGGTGGCCTCCGTGTTCGCGCTGCTGCTGGCCTACAGCCGCGTGCCGTACGCAGCCGCGCTCGACGGATACTTCTGGAAGCCCTTCGCGCGCTTGCACCCGAAGGGCGATTTCCCTTACGTGTCGCTGTTGGTGATCGGCGGGCTGGCCATAGCGGGCGGGATGTTGAGCCTCGATTGGGTGGTTTCGGCGACCTTGACGGCGCGCATTCTGATTCAGTTTGTGGGGCAGATTGCGGCCGTGGAGGTGCTGCGCAGATCCCGGCCGGATGTGCGGCTGCCGTTTCGGATGTGGCTGTATCCGCTGCCGAGCGTGCTGGCGCTGATCGGTTGGGGGTATGTGTTTGCGACATCCGGCTGGACGTTCGTGCTGGGAGGGCTGGGCGTGTTGGCGAGCGGGGTGGTGGCGTTTATGGTGTGGCGGCGGTGGGGCGGGGGCGTCAAATAGTCAGGGCGCCACAACTGCGAGTCCTTCTATCTCTTGGAAGTCGCGGTCATGGCTCACGAGCGTTGCGTTGATCGCGAGGGCAGTCGCGGCTATCCATAGGTCATTCTCGTTGAGGGGCCGGCCGTGGCTCTGCCGGGTTGTCTTCAGCCTCGCGTAGAAATCGCCGGCGCTTGGCAGGATCGGCTCACACGGCAAAGCCGCAAACAGGTTTTGGGCCTTCGCTTCGAGTTCGGCGCGGCGTCTTCCCTGAGCCAGCCTTCCTATGCCGAACAGGATTTCGCCTCGGGTAATACTACAGATCACGACCCGATCGTCGAGCCGCACGGACGAGAGCCAAGATTCGGTTCGCGTATCTGCCCGCATGAGCGCGCTGATCGCATTCGTATCCAGGAGGTAGATCACGGTTGGATCAGTCCGGGAATAGATCGCGTGTCCGGACCGGCAACCGCCCGCTCGCTATGGCCCGATCGAGTTCGTCAACATCCGAAGCACTCAGATGGGGGGAGGCCTGCATGGCTCGCAACACTGCGGCGGGGGATCCCGCGCGATGTTCAGGGTCCACTTCCACGAGCGAACTCAATCGTTCGATAGCCAGATCCTGGATGCTCTTGTGCTGTGCCGCCGCAATTTCTCCAAGGCTGCGCGCGAGGTCGTCCGTAACTTCGATGGTCAGGTTGACCATTGCGTTCTCTCCCTTTCTCTATTGTGCCGCAGGACAGAACATAAACCAAGCGGGGATGGCCGCGCTTCCGGACAGCCGCTTGGCAAGCGGCCCAACAGCGCTACATATCCGTTAATATGAAGCCGGGGGAGGCAGTTGAGCAACAAGGAAATCATCGTTCAGGAATTAGAAGCCGTGCCGGCTCACCTTTCTGAGTCCTCGCTGTCGAGGGATTGGCTCTCACCCGAGGAGGAGACAGCTTGGGCAAATTTGTAACAGGGGACGTTTCTTAAATTGCAATATGCCCAGCGACCACACGCTGATCCAAATAATAGACGCCGCCCTCGCTGAAGCGGCGCGCTTGAGTGGGCCGTGGCTGCTGTGCCGTCCCGGTTGCGCACAGTGCTGTTTGGGCGAGTTTCCAATCACGCAGCTCGACGCGGCCCGGTTGCGGCGCGGGCTCGGCGAACTGGAAACCCGCGATCCGGAGCGGGCTGCGCGCGTCAGTCAGCGCACGGCGGATGCGGTCGCCAGCCATGCGCCGATGGCTGACGACGACCCTTGCCCCGCGCTCGATCCCGAAACCGGAACGTGCGATCTGTATGCGGCGCGGCCCATCACGTGCCGCACGTTTGGCCCTCCAGTGCGTTGCGAATCAGGCGATCTGGGAGTGTGCGAGCTGTGCTTCGATGGCGCCAGCGACGCCGAAATCTCCGCTTGCGAAGTGGATTTCGATCCCCAGGGGCTGGAGCCGGTCTTGCTGCGCGAGTTGGAAGCCCGTACCGGTGTGCGCGGCGAGACCACCGTGGCGGCGGCGCTATCCGCAATGTCTTCGAGTGAAGAGCGGGTCCAGGGGAACCCGCGCGGACCAGGGGGTCCGCCCCACTAGTACTACTGGGTCACAAAACTCTTCGAAACGTCGTGGCGCAGACTCTCAGTCTGCCGCGCCGGCACTCATGCCGGCGCTTGGCGAGCACGCCAAGGCAAGGGTCGAGAAGAGTCTCGACCCGGCAGGCAAAAGTGCCTGCGCCACGGGGCCGCCAGCAGTTTATTACCCAGTAGTACTAGGTCATCACACGAGCGAGGCGTAGAGCGCCTGCTTCCAGCGTGGCACGTCGATCGTCCAGCAGATTCGGGCCTTCCCGCCGCCATCCAGCGCCGTCCAAATGGCGCGGTTGCGATCGTTGCCGGCGATGTCCAAACGGTCCACCACCGTCATGCCGCGCGTCAGCTCGCTGGCGGTTTCGATGTCGAGGTAGTGCGCGCTGGCCGATGTGCATATCCCTGCATCGAGCGCGATCGACATGGCCACCGGGTCGGGCAGCGAAATGCCGGTTTCGCCAGTCTGCACCTTATACGCCGCCATGGCCGTGCTGTTGCATTCAATGGCGAAACGCGCCAAGGGCGTGCCGATGTTCAGTACGTGCTCGATATCGGCGGGGTTCAGGGCAGCCGCTCCCCGGCACAGATGCCAGCCCACCAGCTCGATGGGAAGGCCGGAGCGCGCCACCATGCGGGCTGCTTCAGGATCCACCCAGATGTTGTATTCGGCCGCAGGCGTCACGTTGCCCTCGCAGCACGGCGCGCCGCCCATCACTACCGCACGGCCGACATTCGCGGCGATCTCCGGCGCGCAAGCCAGCGCCAGCGCCACGTTGGTCAGCGGGCCGAGCGTGACCAGCGTGATGCCGGGATTGGCGCGAATGGTTTCGACGATGGCTTCCACGGCGTGCGTGGGCTCGGGCGCGCGGCGAGGCGCTGGATAGTTGTGGTCGCCCAGGCCATCTTTGCCGTGGAACCATTCGGCGTGCATGTATTCGCGCAGCAGGGGACGTTGCGCGCCGGGATAGACCGGCACATCGGAGCCGCACAGTTCAGCGGTATAAAGCGCATTGCGGGCCGCCTGCGCTACGGGCACGTTGCCAGCCACGATGGTGATGGCGCGCACCTCCACATCGGGCGCGCGCAAGGCCATTATCAAAGCCACGGCATCGTCGGAGGCGGTATCCGTATCGATCAGAAAGGCTCGCGGCACTATTCTCCCAGGCGTTCCGGCATGTCGGCCAGCACGTAGCTCATCACCGCCATGGCGGCGATGCACTGCCGGAATTCTTGCGGGTCGATTTTGTCCACCGTATCGGTGCGCGTGTGGTGCCAGTCGAAGTAGTGCTGCTCGACCGTCAACAGGCCGAGGCCGGGGACGCCATCGTGCATAAGGGGAGCGATATCGGCCCCGCCACCGCCTTCGCGAATGGTATCCGCGCCTATCGGTTCGAGCAGACGCCCGATCTCCTTGGCGCGCGCCAGCGCGGCCCCGCCGGGGCTCACGCCAAAACCCAGAGGCTTTTCGGCGCCACCATCCATTTCGATGGCGGCCACGTAGTCGTGTATCTTGCCGTCAGTTTTGCCGTCTAGCATGGCGCGATAGGCGCGGCCGCCGGCCCCCCCGTTTTCTTCATTGGTCCAGAACACCACGCGCAGCGTGCGCCGCGGATGCAATCCCAATTTCTTGATCACGGCCGCCGCTTCGAGCGCGGCCATGATGCCGCTGCCATCGTCCTGCGCGCCGGCACCCACGTCCCATGAATCGATATGGCCGCCCATTACGACGATTTCTTCGGGCTTCTCGCGTCCTGGGATTTCGCCCATCACATTGGCGGAATCGGCGTCGGGAAGCATGTGCGCCTCCATATGCAGATGGACACTGACGGTTTCGCCGGCATCGGTCAGGCGCTGGATCAGGGTGGCATCTTCGAACGTGATGGCGGCGGCGGGAATCTTGGGGTCCGCTTCCGAATAGTTCAGAGCGCCGGTGTGGGGAGTCTGCATGGCGAGCGACCCGACCGATCTGATCAGCATCGCCGCCGCGCCCAGCTTGGCCGCGCGCGAAGGGCCATCGGAACGATAGGGCACCGTCTTGCCGTAGCCTTCATAGGGCACGTTGAACAGGACAATCTTGCCGGCCACCTTCTCGCGGCCGAGGGCGTTCAGCGCGTCGAAGCTGGCGACGGA